>Ga0209406_1002992_pt1 | contig 10982 bp, 7 predicted proteins | sample COGITO_mtgs_1204_FD_184808 | JGI IMG/M metagenome (GOLD analysis project Ga0209406, IMG submission 184808) | Pelagic marine microbial communities from North Sea - COGITO_mtgs_120426 (SPAdes) (version 2) | ecosystem: Environmental > Aquatic > Marine > Epipelagic ...
CGATACTGGCCGCTTGGGTTGCCAAGGCAATGTATTGGCTAATTTGGTTTATGAACTATTGCGTTCAACTAATTGAATCTATTCCATACGCTCTAACTGAAAGCCTTACAATTAACATCACTGAAACATGGATGATCTATCTCATCATCATCACTTTTTTGATATATTTTGCTTATAAAAAGGCGAAGTATTTACATGTTGCATTAAGCTGCACTTTGTTACTTGTTTCATATCAACTATATCAAGGTATAACACAAAGTAAACAATTAAAATTTGTCGTTTATCATGTGCCCAAAACAACAGCCTTTGAATTTATTGATGGGCATTCTAGTTTTTTAGTCGCTGACAGCTCTTTAATTCATGATAACGAAAAAATGAAATTCTACATTAAGCACCATTGGTGGGAAGTTGGAGCGACCAATAACCAATTAATTGATGGAAATAAATCGGTTTCAAAAAGAGTTAAAAAATATGGAATCGGATTCTTTCAACACAACAAAAAGTCAGTTGCTGTTGTAACTGATCAAAGTAGTGCCCATGCCTCTCAATTATTAGTCGATTATTTAATTGTCTCTAAAATAAAGCACTTGGATCTAGAAAAACTAACTCAGGATTACGAATTCGAAACCTTAATTTTTGATTCATCTAACCCAAAGTGGATGACACAAAAATGGAAACAACAAGCGCTCAAAATGAGACTAAATGTTCATTCTGTACCAAACGATGGTGCATTTGTAGTAGATATTTGAAACCGAATTGAATAAGAAACGTTTTAATTGCTTTATTTGAAACATGGCTAAAACTTTAGGGAGAACAAAAGGCGCAAGCATGGGTACACTACCCGTGTTTATGACAGCTATATCGACCATATTAGGTGCGATATTGTTCCTTCGTTTTGGATATGCCGTTGGCCATGTTGGCTTATTTGGCACCTTGTTAATTATTCTAGTTGGTCATTTAGTTACTGTACCCACGGCCCTGGCAGTTGCTGAAATCGCTACTAACCAAAAGGTTGAAGGCGGTGGAGCATATTACATGATTTCGCGATCATTCGGTTTTAATGTTGGGGCCTCTATTGGTATCACTTTATTTCTTTCTCAAGCAGTTAGTGTTGCTTTCTATATAATAGCTTTTGCCGTTGCGTTTGAACCTATTACAGAAATTATTAATACCTACATGGCTATTCACATTTCTGAAATTCCTTATTTCGGAAGACCCGAACTTAACAATACGTGGATAGGTCTTATTTTTATGGGGTTACTTACAATACTGATGGTAACAAAAGGAGCTAACATTGGTGTTAAAGCTTTATACGTTGTCGTTGTCGTGCTGTTTGTATCACTGCTTCTTTTCTTTATGGGTGATGAATCATCTGGTCATCAAACATTGCTTGATTTCAATCAAAAAATTACCGATGGACATGATTTTTTCTACATGTTTACTATTATTTTCCCTGCATTTACTGGCATTGCGGCTGGTTTAGGGCTATCTGGCGATTTAAAAGATCCAAAAAAATCAATTCCCCAAGGGACATTGTGGGCAACAATTGTTGGCATAGTAGTTTATGTAGCAGTAGCATTTAAACTATACTTCTCAGCGACAACATTTGAATTGGCTTATGACGAAATGATTATGCAAAAAATCGCCATTTGGGGACCAATTATTCCAATAGGTTTAGGATGTGCTGCAATTTCTTCAGCTCTTGGCTCTGTAATGATTGCCCCAAGAACTTTACAAGCTTTAGGTGTTGATAAAATATTTAATGATGGCGCTAGTGGTTGGTTTGCCCGAGGAAGAAAAAAAGATGGAGAACCTATTAATTCGCTCCTCCTTACTTGCGCAATAGCATTTTTCTTTATTGCTATTGGCGATATTGATTTTGTTGCTCAAATTATTTCAATGTTCTTCATGGTTACCTATGGGGCTATTTGTACAATTTCTTTCCTAGAACATTTTGCAGCCGACCCAGCATACAGGCCAACATTTAAATCGAAGTGGTATTTCTCAGTTGGTGGAGCAATTCTCTCTTTCGGACTGATGTTCGCAATGAACTTTGAATATGCAATAATTTCTATTGTAATAATGGTTGGTATCTACTTCTGGGTTGCCGCAAAGAACACTGATAAACCAGGAATAGAAAAACTATTTAAAGGTGTTATTTTCCAATTGAGTAGAGAATTGCAGGTTTATCTCCAAAAAAGAGACAAAGGGATTGATGACACTAACTGGCGACCGTTTATTATATGTTTCAGTCAAGATTCGTTTAAAAGACGTTCGGCTTTCGATATGATTCGTTGGATGTCAAACAAATATGGTTTTGGGACTTACATTCATTATACCGAAGGCTTTTTATCAAAAGAAACTTTCGATTCTTCTGCAGATGCACGCGATCGATTAATAGAACTAGCCGAAGGAGTGAAAAGTCGTGTTTATATAGATACTTTGATTAGTCCCTCCTATACATCTGCAATTGCACAGGTTATTCAGCTTTCTGGCGTTTCTGGTAAAGGGAATAACATGATGTTATTCGAGTACTTAAATTCCGATCCAAAAACTATACAAGACGTGATCGACAATTACGGTTTATTAAGAACTACAGAATTTGATGTATGTATTTTAAGAAGTACCTACAAAGGATTTGGATACAAGAAAGAAATACATATTTGGATTTCGCATAAAGATTACGAAAACTCTAATCTTATGATATTGTTGGCATACATCATGATGGGGCATCCTGAATGGAAGCATGCTACAATTAAAATATTCTCTATATATGAAAACGACCAGGAAGACATTCAGCGAGAGAAATTGCTTTCACTTATCCAATCTGGTCGTTTACCTATTTCACAAAACAATATTGAGCTAATTCCTACTGTAAAAGGAGGAGATATTAAATCTACTATTAATATCAAATCTGGAGATGCGGACTTAACAGTGCTTGGCTACGATAATGATTCTTTAGCGGGGCAAGGCATAGAACTTTTTGAAGGTTACGAAGACATAGGTAATATCCTTTTTGTTAGTGCTTTTAAAGAGAAAGAGATTGATTTGTTGTAAATAACTAGTTCAACATTTTCTCCAGAGTAAGCTTTTCTGAAGATTCAAGCTCTTCGAGATTTAATGTATTATCGCTGTTAGAAAACGTGTATCCAAAGAGTCCGCCAACGGTATTTAACTAATCGCTGGATCATCTCTTAGATAGTAAGAGAGTGACACCAGACCAGTTCCACTAACATTGTGATCATACTCTATAGTGACCGATCCATTGACAGTTCCTTGATCTATGTTAAAATCCCATGTTTTAAATGCATAATCACCTATTGTTTCAGTTCCGTAAACGACATTTGAAACGACATTCCATTTTCCTTCAAATTTATCATTATCTTGTCGTAAAGTCTTTTTCTTACAGCCAAGTATTAAGATAATTGCACATGAAAATATAAGAATTCTTTTCATAAATTAGGATTGAACTTTTTCTATGGTGTTAACGTTAAAATATTATTGATATTGTTTAAAACGGCACATCTCCCTCTTCCTCTTCATTCATTGAAGATGGCATAATCATATTACTTGCACCTGCCTCGAAACCAAAATCATCTGATGGTTCGATTGGAGTAAACGAATCGAACTCATCAGATTGTCTATCCATAAACTTGGTAAACTTACCGATAAATTTGAGCGGAACCGTTTGAAGCGAACCATTTCTATGCTTAGCAATATTAACCTCAGCATAATCTTCTGGTATCACATTACCGTCTTCGTCTTGGTCGAGATCATAATAACTAGGGCGATAGATGAACATTACCATATCTGCATCCTGTTCAATCGCACCAGATTCGCGTAAATCAGATAGCATTGGTTTTTTAGACCCACCGCGGGTTTCGACTGCACGACTTAACTGAGATAACGCTATTATAGGTATATTTAATTCTTTTGCGATACTTTTAATTGATCTAGAAATTGTACTAATTTCTTGCTCCCGATTACCTGCACCACTGCTTCCTCCAACAGTCATTAACTGAAGATAATCAATGATAATCATTTCAATTTGATGCTTCTGCTTTAGTCGCCTCGCCTTGGCTCTAAACTCAAAAACAGACAATGCAGGAGTGTCGTCAATATAAATTGGCGCGCCTGATAATCTATCTATTTTTGAATGCAATTGGTGCCATTCATGCTCTTGAAGGTTTCCTTTTTTTAACTTTTCAGAATCTAACTCTGTTTCGCTAGAAATTAATCGATTAGTAAGCTGCAGTGAAGACATTTCTAACGAGAACACAGCAACAGGTCTGTTGTGCTCAACAGCTGTATTTCTTGCCATAGAAAGAACAAAAGCGGTTTTCCCCATACCAGGTCGAGCTGCCAAAATAACCATATCAGCAGGCTGAAAACCAGCAGTTACTTTATCAAGTGCTGCAAATCCTGTAGGTACTCCACTAATACCCTCATCTTTACCTTTCATTTCTTCGATACGCTCAATAGCTTGACTTAATAGAGAATGCATCGGGTCCCAACTTTTCTTTAAATTACCCTCAGTAACAGAATACAAACCGCTTTCCGCTTTGTCTAATAAATCAAAAATATCTGTAGTTTCATCATAAGCCATTTTTATAGTTTCGGAAGAAATACGAATTAACTCACGCTGAACATACTTTTGCGCAATTATTCTTGCATGATATTCAGCATTAGCAGAAGAAGCAACTCTGCTAGTAAGTTGTGATATGTAATATGGTCCTCCAACGAAATCTAAATCCCCACTTTTCTTTAACTTTTCGGTTACCGTAAGAATATCTATCGGTTCCGAATCTTGAAATAGTATTTGGATTGCCTCAAATATTTTTTGATGTGTTTCTTTGTAAAAACTGTTCGGCTTTAGAATGTCAATAACGTCATTCACTGCCTCTTTTTCGAGCATTAAAGCACCTAAAACAGCATCTTCTAGATCAACCGCCTGCGGGGGTAATTTGCCTTTTTCAATGTATTGTGGCAAAGGAGCCACCTTTCGTAATTGTGTGGACGCTTTTGTCGTTTTCGAATGAGGTTCTTCCATAAACACAAAGGTGAGAATAACCTAAAGATAATACATTAAAATGAAACTGAATGATATCAACAAGTTAATCGATTGATTTGTTAACCGATTGTTGATACTTTACTGTGTTAAAATGACTTATTATTCGCAGCTTATGCGCAGCAAAGAATTAAAGTAGCTCATTTATTATTTTCTCTACAGAATACCCTTCAGCTTCGGCTTTATAGTTTCTCACGATTCTGTGTCGCAACACTGCACTTGCTATTGCTTTTACATCTGCGATATCTGGTGAAAATTTACCATTTACCAAAGCATGGCACTTCGCTCCAATTATCAAATATTGTGATGCTCGCGGGCCCGCGCCCCAAGAAAGATATTTCTGAACTAGTTCTGGTGTATTCGCCTGATTGGGTCTAGTTTTATTAACTAGCTTAACAGCATATTCTAACAAATTATCTGTCACCGGTATTCGTCTAACCAGGTCTTGAAAAAATAAAATTTCCTCAGCAGAAATTATACTTTTAACTTCTGAAGTATAATTAGTCGTGGTGCGTTTAACAACATCAATTTCTTCTTCTAGTGTTGGATAGTCTACCCAAATATTAAACATAAACCTATCTAGTTGAGCTTCTGGCAAGGGATAAGTTCCCTCTTGCTCAATTGGGTTTTGAGTTGCTAAAACGAAAAATGGTTTAGCTAATTGGTACGTTGTTCCTCCCGTTGTAACAGAGCGCTCCTGCATAGCCTCCAACAAAGCAGATTGTGTTTTGGGCGGTGTTCTATTTATTTCATCAGCAAGAATAATGTTAGCGAACAACGGCCCTTTTATAAACTTAAAGGTTCTACTTTCATCTAATATCTCAGAACCTACGATATCAGATGGCATCAAATCCGGTGTAAACTGGATACGATTAAAATTTAATCCCAAACTATCAGCAATTGTGTTAACTAAAAGTGTCTTAGCCAAACCTGGAACTCCTATTAATAAACAATGACCGTTACTGAAAATTGAAATCAACACACTATCAATTACGTCTTGTTGACCAACAATTACTTTGCCAATTTCGGCGGTTAACTCCTTATATTTAACACCAAAAGCTTCTACTGCTTTTATATCTGATTCAAATTTTACTTCTGACATGATTTTATAGTTAAGGTTGAGCTATTCCCCAATTATTTTCGAACTCACAGGTTGAGAAAGTGTTATCAACTTTTATATATGTTTTTACAGCTTTTTTTGTAATCCAATTGGCCAACTTTTCAGCCTGTTTCTGAACTTTTGCGGCTTCTTTAATCCGCTGATAATCATCATCTAGGTTAACAATATGTGGATCGGTTCTAGACATAATCTTTACCAATCGATAAGCTTGCGAGCCATCAGGAAGCTGCGTTGCTATTGGTTTAGAAATATCTCCTTCTTCCATTTTATCAATTGTAAAAGAAAGCGTTGCGTCCATCTGTCCTAATTGAGCCATATCGAATTTGCTCGCGCCTGTCATATAGTTTATTAACCTCCCGCCGTTTTGTTTTGTTTCTTCATCATCTGAGAATAATGTTGCAGCAATTTCAAAATTCAACGTATCAATCTCATCTATTAAGATAGTTATGCTATCCAATTGATTTTTTGCTTTTACCAAATCGTAAGGATTCACTTTTGGAGACAACAAAATGTGTCTGATTTCGTATTCCTCTCCTCTTCTATTCAACACTTCCATAATATGATACCCATACTCTGTTTCAATTACTTCAGAAAGATCGCCTACTTTTAATTTTCTCGCAGCATCAGCAAATTCAGGCACAAAATTATCTAGAAGCATATAACCCAAAGAACCACCTTGAGCAGCAGATCCAGGGTCAGAAGAATATAGTGTTGCTATTACCTTAAACTTCGACAAGCCCGCCAGAATATCTTTTCGATATCCCTCCATTTTTATTTTAGCTATCTCCTTTTCTCGATCACTAATTTTTGGTTTAATAACAATTTGAGCCAATTCTACTTCAGAGTTAATGTAAGGTAGGCTGTCTTTTGGAATATTCTTAAAGTAATCCTTAACTTCTGACGGTGTTAATTCAATACCGTCCATAATTTTTTGTTCCATCATCTGAACCAAAATCTGGTCACGAATTACATCATGAAACTCTGCCTTAATTTCTAAAATCGATTTATTGTAGAATTCTTCTAATTTTTTCTCGGACCCAATTTGTGAAATAAAATAAGCTAATCGCCTTTGCATTTCAGACTCTATTTGATCTTCGCCAACCTCAATACTATCAAGTTTAGATTGGTGCAATAAAAGTTTTTGATACATTATATCTTCATACAAATTACAGCGGGTTTCAATTGTTGTCGGGGCGCCACTTTGTATGTACTGTAATAATTGAGTCTCTACCTCAGATTTCAAAATAATTTCCTCGCCAACTACGCCAACTACTTTATCTATAATATCTCCATTTTGAGCAAAGACACCTATAGATAATATTAATAATAAGACGGTAATTAAATTTTTCATCTATTGTTCTTTCAAAAATATTTCGAATTTCTCCTGCATTAACGCATTCTTATATATCTGATTGTGCATCGTTTTTACAAGGTCTAGCTTTCGTTGATTAAGCAATATATTACTAATGTTTTCTTTTTCTAAAGCTAGAGGTGAAATACTATCTTTCATTAAGTATTCATCAATTCTTAGCAAATGTAAGTAATACTCATCTTCAAATTGTAGGTGTTGATTTTCTTTTAAAAAGTACTCGATATTTAGTGTTTCTATGCCTGACTGTTTTTGCAATTCTTTAAAGTAAATCCATTGGGCTGTATCTAAAATAAATGTACTTGCATATTGAAAGCAATAGTCCTTTAATTCCGCAAATTCCTCTTCTCCACCATCTATAAACCAATTGATTGCTTCGTCTTTTTTAGGTACATTTTTCTCTAGTTTAACGTAGTTACCTCTTACGATGTAATCTTTTAATTCGAAGTTCTTTTTATTTGCATCATAATACACCTTTATTTCATCCTCAGAAATTAAGGTATCTAACTTCTGACGAATTAACTCTCTTTCGTATGCATAAACTATTCTAGAAGATCGATATTCGTTTACTTCGCTGTCAATTTGGGCTTCTTGTTCCTCTGGCAAGTTATATTCCGCTTGAGCCAAAATCAGCTCTTCTCTCACCCAATTATCAATATAAGATTTGATTATTGAAATACTGTCTTCAGGAGATTTATTATCTGCAACTAATCCAACAATATCATCTTCATAAAGATACTTATCGAAAACTCTAGCGATAGGAATTTGCTCTTCTTTGTGCTGATTAGAGCATGAAGGCATCATAAATAAAATGAAGACTGAAACTATAAATAAACGTTGCAAGCAGAGATTACTTGTTAACCTTAGCAAGGACATCTTCATTTACTTTCACAACATATTTTGCACGTAGTTCTTTAATCCAATCTTCTTCCAAATGTTTTTGATAATCTGCTGTAACCAAACCTTTACATTCTGATAGCGATTTTGTCATAGGTTCCATAACCTCTTTAACATTAACGAATTTCACTTTACCTTCGGGTGCAGGTATATCATATGTACCTTTTGCCCATGTAACTTTATCAATTACCTCATTGTCTCCTTTTTGGTATTTGTCGCCTTCAATCGAGCAATTCAGCTGTGAATCAACATTTAACTGCTCCATGATGTACTCATCTGAGTATCCTTTTTTAGCTTGTTTTTTAATCAATTTCTTAGCATTCGAAGCGATTTCAGCATTTTCACAAGTATAAGTTGCAGCGTCTATACGTTGTTCCCACATATAATTTGCTTTGTTTAAATCGAAGAAATTTGCCAAGCCAGCTGAGTCTTTAACTGCTTTTGACCACACTTTATTATCCATTAATTCGAACAATAAAATACCATCGTTGTATTCTCTCATTAAGAGGTTAAACTCGATGTATTTAGCCTCTAATAATCCATTCTCAAATTCGATACAGGCTTCATCACAAAAAGATTTGAAAGCTCCTTGAATGAATTCATCTTTGGATGATTTCGTATATCTTCTCTGCGTTTTTTGCAAGTATTTCGCAAACTCTTGTTGTGTTATGTTTTTTGATGTTTTCGAATATTTCTCGTCAGTTAAAGTAAACATTATGCCTTGTAAATCCTTAGCCACTTCAGCCATCCATTTGCCTTGTGTATAACTTTCGTCTACCACCTTGTAAAATGCTTGAAGAGAAGTTTCATCTATTTTATAACCTCCATCCGCTTTAATCTTTGCTATTAGTGATGATTTACTTTTTGTTGAACGACCGTCTTTTGCAATCTTATTTTTGATTTCATTCTCTGAATCTTCAAAAGACTTTGTTTCCTTTCTTTCTACTCTCCTGATAATATGCCAACCATACTTAGTCTTAATTGGGGCAGCAATATCGCCATCGGCTTTAAGCGCGAACGCTGCAGCTTCAAATTCTTCAACCATTCTACCAGATCCAAACCAAGGTAATTCGCCACCTCTTTTTGCGGAACCTTTATCTTCAGAATACAATTTAGCCAATTGTTTAAAATCTTCTCCAGCTTTTAATTTACCGTAGATTTCTTCGATTTTTGCTTTTTTCTGAACTGCTTGATCTGCAGTCATAGCTTTTGGTGTTGATACCATTATGTGTGCGGCTTTAATTTCCCCTCTACTTTCTCTCTTATCGTATACCTTTAGTATATGATAACCAAAACGCGTTCTAATTACTTTCGAAACTTCACCTACTGGTGTGTTAAATGCCGCCGTTTCAAAATTATATACCATTTGAAAAGCAGTAAAATAGCCTAAATCTTCAGCGATAACTTCTTTATCTTTTGCTTTGTCTGGAGTTTTAGATTCTAGCATTATTTTTTCAAAATCAGCATTTTTCTTTGTTGCCTTCTGGCGCAACACCTTAATTCTAGCATAAGCTTTCATGGTGTCAGCAGGAGTTGGATCACTCGGCAGCACAACTAGAATATGCTTGGCTTTAACGTCAAATCTCAATCTATCATATGCTTCTTTTATCAGTTGCTCAGTAATTTCTCTATCTTCTAAATATGGTTTAGCCAATTGTTTTCTGTAACCGGCCAATTCGTTAATAAATGCCTTATCTGTATCCATTTTCAACACAGTGGCTTCCTTAACTTTTAGTTTAAAATTTATAAAAAGATCTACATAATCATCAAGCGATTGTTCGTTTTGATCTTGCAAATTCGAATTATTTTTATTGTAGATGTTTTCAAATTCACCTATTGATATCGGATCTCCTCCAATTGTCATCAAAATATCTTCACCTTTTTGGGCTAAAAGTGTACTACCCAAAAAAAACATCACTACTAAACCAACTATATTTTTCATTTATTCAATTTTTTTCATTGCCATAACGGCATACAAAATTATTTATTTTAGATTCTTATCAAAATCCTGCCTTCATGCTGTAATTCGGTGCTTCCCTTGTAATCGTTACACCATGGGGATGACTTTCTCTTGATCCTGCAGAAGTTATTCTAACGAACTTAGACCCTGCAAGTGCTGAAATATCTTTTGCCCCGCAATATCCCATACCAGCGCGAAGACCACCTATCAATTGATATACTACTTCAGCTAACGTGCCTTTATAAGGTACTCTGCCAGAAATTCCTTCTGGTACCAACTTTTTTATGTCTGCCTCCATGTCTTGAAAATAACGGTCTTTTGAGCCTTGTTGCATCGCTTCTATTGAACCCATGCCTCTATAGGTCTTAAATTTTCTCCCTTCGTATATGATTGTTTCACCAGGTGATTCTTCAACCCCGGCAAAAAGAGATCCTGCCATTATACAGCTAGCGCCACCAGCAAGAGCTTTAACTATATCGCCAGTAAATCGAACACCTCCATCTGCAATTAACGGAACACCTGTTCCTTCTAGAGCTTTCGCAACATCCATTAAAGCTGTAAGCTGCGG
>Ga0209406_1003001_pt1 | contig 10962 bp, 10 predicted proteins | sample COGITO_mtgs_1204_FD_184808 | JGI IMG/M metagenome (GOLD analysis project Ga0209406, IMG submission 184808) | Pelagic marine microbial communities from North Sea - COGITO_mtgs_120426 (SPAdes) (version 2) | ecosystem: Environmental > Aquatic > Marine > Epipelagic ...
TACACCAAAACGATTCATATTAACAATAAAAATATCGAAAGTCCTTTGGACAATATGCTAAAAAATAGTAGTTTTAAACCCTAAAACATATATGCCATATATCAACAATACGCATATACAATTGTTGGCACACATTTGAAAAATGATGATATACAGGAATAGGAATTATTTTAATAATACTTTTAGATATAAAAAAGTTGACGAAAACACCAATGATTACATCGGAATTGAACACTCTAAACGGATTATTAAACATACTGAAACTACATCTGTAAACGGAAAAAGATTTCATTATGTGCCTTATGACTATCATCCACGTCGGTTTTTTAAAATTCTTTGGAATCTCCAAACTTGGTATAAACGACCTAAAAAGAAAAATATAAAGGATATTATAATTAACTCAACTACGTCAAAATGGTTAGGTAAATTATTATTCGGACTATTTATAACAGTTGTCGGAGGATTAATATTGCTAATTATTTGGGCTTTATTTGAAACCGAATTGACCGAATATTTCAGAACATTTAAAAAATAAAAAACGTGTGCCAACAACGTATATAAAAAATTGCTAATTATGTTCAAAAAGTTAAATACCATCTTATTAAATTTATTTAGTTATTAATCGAAAAGTAAACGCATATTTAAACGCAACTTTTCATATACAATTGTTGGCAACAATATCTAAACTGAACGCAAAACGAATGGAAAAGAAATTAAAACAAAGTATTCTGACTTCTTATCTGATTGGAGCACCGATCGGAATTTTGACTATAATCGCTACGATTTGGATTCCATTATTGCTAACTGGAGAAGGACTTTTGACAATTGTTATTCTTGAAACATATGGAAGTTCAACAATTGGACTTGTAGTCGCGTTTCTGATTGCTTTATGGCTTGGCGGAAAAATAGCATATCAGAATATTAAAAGTGGAAAATCATTACTTCTGACTTCCTTTAAATACTCAACTGTTGTGAATTTAATAATCTGGACGACTTTTTGTCTGATTATCGGACTGACTGTTGCGGAAGAAAGATTTCTAATGATGATTCCACCGATTATCGCTTTTGTTGTGTGTACAATTCTGACAACATTCTCAATCGGCCTTTTGATTTCATATATGATTAAACGAATTAATAATAAACAGACTGAATTAAGAAATACTGTTGCCAACAATTAGAAAAAACCGAATAATTGCGAGAAAATAGACCATATAAAAATATTGTTGATTTAAAATTGGAAATGAAAAACGTGCTGAAAGATTTCCAATCAATAGACAATAATATGATTGCAATTGGAATGGATTACAAGCATTATTTAGATTCTAGTTTTAACGACAAAAAAATCTATGAATTTAGAGATAACATACTTTATCGCTTAAGAGCAACTAGACTACATATAAATATTCTTGTCAACCTTCTAAATTCTCTCGACCAAGAATTAACCGATGTTTATTCCAAAGAAAATGGACAAATTAGTATGCAAATCTATTTTGAGAATAGAAAATCCGATATTTCATCTCTATTTGATAGTGTAATATTTCATATTATTTCTGCATTTGACTACGTAAGTAATTTAGTAGGTTTCTTATGTATAAAAAATCAGAAGAAAATTAAATGGACTCAATTCGCTAAATCTGTGAGAGATCAAAAGAATGAATTATCTCAAACTAACTTTAGTGAACTAATTGACAATTTAGATAGAACATTTATTGGAAGACTTTATGACCATAGGTCTTATCTAATTCACATCGGAAATGATAACGGAAAATCATCACTTTCGATAGAATTAATGAAGGGAAAAGTTGAAACGAAAATTATAGCCTCTTCTACATTTAATAAAAATTTTAGTGAATTAAGAGAACTTGGAAAAGATAACGATTTATCAATCTCTTTTATTTTGTTCTGGCTTTTAAACAAAACAACAGAATCAATAATTGACATTCAGTTCGGATTGAAAGAATATATGGAGAAAAATAAAAAGAACGAAATTCCATTTATGTTTATGAAAGGTCCTAACAATGAAGTTATGCCAGTTTCAACAAACTATTGGAGTCGAAAAAAATAACTGTTGCCAACACCGTGTAAAATTAATTGCTGGTTTAAGCCAATTTACGAAAGCCCTCGCGGACTTTCTATTTGTGATTTATTTATTAACTTTAGTGCTTAAAACACGCAACAAATCTTACACAAACACGTTGTGTTTCATTAGAGAAAAACCAATCACACAAATGGCACATTTGGTTTTTGCCGAGACAGAAGCAAACGCTGAAAAACCAAAAGAGCTATTTTTTAGCCAACGCTTGAAAAAATTGAAAAACTAAAAAATGACGATAGAACAATATATTTCTAACCTAAACCAAAGATATAATTTAGGTAATGCAACAGAACACACTTTTAGAGGTGATTTACAACAATTAATAGAAAGCCTTGTTCCAGGTGTACAAGCAACAAACGAACCTAAAAGACAAGCGTGTGGTGCTCCTGACTATATACTTACAAAAAACAATATTCCTGTTGGTTTTATAGAGGCTAAAGATATTGGTGATAAAGATTTAGAAGGTAAAAAAAAGACAGGTAATAAAGAGCAATTTGATAGATACAAAGCATCATTAACTAATCTTATTTTTACTGATTATATTGATTTTCATATTTATAACGATGGTGTTTTAATCACTAAAATAGCTATTGGTAAAGTAACTGAAAATGGTATAGTACCAGTAAAAGAGAACTTTACAACTTTTGAAAACCTCTTAAAAGACTTCTGTACAAACATCAGTCAAACAATAAAAAGCTCTAAGAAATTAGCTGAAATGATGGCTGGTAAGGCTCGTTTATTATCTGATGTAATTGAAAAATCTTTAACTAGCGATAATGAATTAGACGAGGATAGTACATTAAAAGAGCAAATGAATGCTTTTAAAAGCATTTTAATACACGACATTACACCCAAAGGTTTTGCAGATGTTTATGCACAAACTATTGCTTATGGTTTGTTTGCTGCTAGGTTACACGACCCAACATTAGATTCTTTTAGTCGTCAAGAAGCAGCCGAGTTAATTCCTAAATCAAACCCTTTTTTAAGAAAGCTTTTTAATTATATAGCTGGTCCAGACATTGATGAACGTATTAAATGGATAGTGGATAACTTAGTAGATATATTCTTAGCTTGTAATGTTCAAGAGTTACTAAAAAACTATGGTAAATCTACCAAAATGGAAGACCCTATTATCCATTTTTATGAAGATTTCCTTGCTGAATACGACCCAAAACTTAGAAAAGCAAGAGGTGTTTGGTACACTCCAGCTCCTGTAGTAAATTTTATAGTTCGTGCTGTTGACGATATTTTAAAGTCAGAATTTGATTTACCTAAAGGTTTATCCGATACTTCTAAAACCAAAATAAAAGTTGATACGCAGAATTACGATAAACGTACTCAAAAATATAAACAAGAAGAAAAAGAAGTTCACAAAGTTCAGGTATTAGACCCTGCAACAGGTACAGGTACTTTTTTAGCTGAAGTAATAAAGCACATTAATAAAAAATTCAAAGGGCAAGAAGGTATTTGGAGTAGTTATGTTGAAAACGACTTACTACCTCGTTTAAATGGTTTTGAGTTGTTAATGGCTAGTTATGCAATGGCTCATTTGCAATTAGACTTACTTTTAAAAGATACTGGCTTTAAACCTACAAAAACACAACGTACAAAAGTTTTTCTTACCAATAGTTTAGAACAAGCGCATCCAGATACCGATACCTTATTTGCAAACTGGTTAAGTAGTGAATCTAATGAAGCAAATAGAATAAAACGTGACAGCCCAGTAATGTGCATAATTGGTAACCCTCCATACAGTGGCGAAAGTGCTAATAAAGGAGATTGGATTATGAGACTAATGAATGATTACAAAAAAGAACCTGGTGGAAAAGTAAAGTTAAAAGAACGTAACCCAAAAATGATAAATGATGATTATGTAAAGTTTTTGAGATACGGTCAACATTTTATAGAGAAAAACGGTAGTGGTGTTTTGGCTTTTATAAATCCACACGGTTTTTTAGACAACCCAACATTTAGAGGTATGCGTTGGAATTTATTGAAAACCTATGATAAAATTTACACCATAGACTTACACGGTAATTCAAGAAAGAAGGAAGTTTGTCCTGATGGTTCACCAGACCAAAATGTGTTTGATATTATGCAAGGGGTTGCAATCACCTTTTTTGTTAAAACAGGTGATAAGCGAGCTAATGAAATAGGAAAAGTTTTTCATTATGATTTATATGGAAAGCGCAATGTAAAATATGATTTTTTAAATGAAAACAATCTAAAAACAATACCTTTTGTTGAATTGCCAAATAAAGAGCCTAATTACTTTATGGTAAAAAAAGACTATGAGCTTTCGGAATCTTATGAAAAAGGCATTGAAATATTCAGTTTATTTAATCTATATTCTTCTGGTGTAAAAACATCAAATGATAATATACTTGTTGATTTTGAAAAAAATAAATTAATAGAAAACGTTTCAAGCCATTATAATACAGAGGTTAATACAGAAAAGATAAACAAATACAGTTATAAGCCCTTTATTGATAAATATATCTACTTTGATAATAATTTAATTGGTAGAAGTAGATTGGAGTTTATGTCCAATTTCTTAAATAAAGAAAACTATTCCTTATGTCTAATGAGGAATCTGGTCAACACAGAAAATTATAATACTGTATTTGTTACTAAAAGTATTACAGATATAAATTTTTATGGTTTTCAAACTTACAGTTTAATTCTTTATTTATACCCAGAGCCAGGCAATCAGCAGTCCTTTGAACAAAAGGAAGGTAGAAAACCAAATCTAAATGCAGAAATTATAAATCAAATTGCGAAGAAATTAGGTTTAACATTTACCAACGAAAAAGAAATAACAGAAGGTACTTTTGCACCAATTGATATTTTAGATTATATCTACGCTGTGTTGCACTCTCCTGGTTATCGTGAAAAATACAAAGAGTTTTTAAAAATAGACTTCCCCAGGGTACCATATCCAAAAGATGCAGATACTTTTTGGCAATTAGTTAAACTAGGTGGTGAAATACGTCAAATTCATTTATTAGAATCTGATAAAGTTGAAGATTACATTACCAGTTATCCAATAAATGGGAATAATAAAATCACTCGTAAAATAACCAAAAATGATATTGGCTATGAAGCAATAGACGATACAAAAGGTAAAGTTTGGATAAATGATGAACAGTACTTTGATAATGTTCCTTTAGTTGCTTGGGAGTTTTTCATAGGTGGCTATCAACCAGCACAAAAATGGCTAAAAGATAGAAAAGATAGAAAAGATAGAACTTTAGATATTGAAGATATTTTACATTATCAAAAAATCATAGTTGCCCTATCCGAAACAGACAGAATAATGAAAGAAATTAATAAAATAGAAATAGAATAATGCCAACGCTAAAGCCATACACATTTGCAATTCGCACCAGCCAACGCGCAATCCAAAAATTGCAAAAGAGTATGTCTTTGCCAACGCTGAAAAATAAAGAACGAAAACACAACAATGTGTATAGTGCATAGCACCCTTCGGGATGCTACGACACCATACACGGAACGTTAGCCACAAGCTCTGAAAAGCCAACGCGCAGTCAAGCACATTTTATTTTTTTCGTGCCTCAAAAAATAAAAAGAGCTTGCCTTTTCCATCCACCACCCGAAAAAAAACAGAACAACTTGACATAAAAATCGCAATTTATTATTACATTTGCTAAAAATAGGTCAAATGACAAGTTTCGGACATTATATTAAAATAGAAAGAGAAAAACGAGAATGGACACAAACCGAACTCGGAATAAAAATCGGAATTAATACAAGTGCCATATGTCGAATTGAAAACGAAAGTCAAAAATTTAGTAAAACGAAACTAAAAAAATTGGCTGAACTCTTTCAAACTGATATACAAACTATAACTGATTTATTTTTTGCCGATAAATTCGTTAAAGAAGCAATGAAATACAAATGCTCTGATTCTGTTTTTTCAGTTGCAGAAGACACTGCTAATTATTATCGTAATGTAAATGTAAAACAAGGAAAATTAGAACTATGAAAAAACCATTAACATATATTAGCCTTTTTAGTAGTGCAGGTGTTGGTTGCTATGGTTTCAAATTAAATGGTTTTGAATGTATTGCAACGAATGAACTTTTAACTAAAAGACTTAAAATACAAGCTTACAATAACAAATGTAAATACAAAACTGGATATATTGGTGGAGATATTTCTAACCCTAATGTTAAAGCAAAACTTCTGACAGAACTAAAATTCTGGCAAGATAAACACAAAATAAAAGAACCTGATGTTTTAATTTCAACTCCTCCTTGCCAAGGAATGTCAGTTGCAAATCATAAGAAAAATGATGAAAAATCAAGAAATTCATTAGTAATTGAATCTATAAAAGTAACACAAGAATTACTTCCTAAATTTTTTATTTACGAAAACGTAAGAGCGTTTCTAAATACTATTTGTACAGATATTGATGGTATTGACAAACCGATTAAAGAAGCTATAAAATATAATCTTGGTGGACAATATAATATTCTTTCAAAAATAGTAAACTTTAAAGAATATGGTTCAAATTCTAGCAGAACTAGAACATTGGTAATTGGAATTAGAAAAGATATTCAAGACGTTTCTCCTTTTGATATTTTTCCTAAAAAACAAAAAGCAAAATCTTTACGAAAACTTATTGGAGATTTACCAGCATTAGAAGAAATGGGTGAAATTTCCGAAGATATTTTTCACGGTTATCGTGAATTTGACCAAAGAATGCTACCTTGGATTGAAAATTTAGAAGAAGGTCAATCAGCTTTTGAACAAACTGAAGAGTTAAGAATTCCTCATAGAATAATTGATGGTAAATTAGTTCCAAACAAAAGTAAAAACGGAGATAAATACGCTAGATGGTATTGGGACAAAGAAGGTCCTTGCGTTCATACAAGAAATGATATTTTGTCAAGCCAAAATACAGTTCATCCAAAAGATAACCGAGTCTTCTCGATAAGAGAACTTATGCGAATGATGTCAATTCCCGAAAGTTTTGAATGGTCAAATGTAAAAACGAAAGATTTAAACGAGAGAACTCATTTAGAAAAAAAACTTTTTCTAAAAAAAGAAGAATTAAATATCAGACATTGTTTAGGTGAAGCAGTTCCAACAGGTGTTTTTAAAAGTATAGCTTCTAATATTAAAAATTTCTACAAAAAGGAAAAAATATCAAGTTCTGAAATAAGCAGTCTTGTTACAGAAAATAAGTTAAACATTACAGATAATTTAATAAATTTTATCAAAGATAATTTCACTAAAATATCTTTAGAAAACATCTTTTTAATATCAGAATTCTCAAATTCTGAAAGACAAAAAACATCTGCATATTTTACAAGGAAAGACATTGCTTTTACAGTAATTAAGGATTTACCAGAACTTAAAAAGAAAAAGAAAATTAGGATTTTAGAACCTTCTGTTGGTGTTGGTAATTTTATACCACAATTAATTGAAAAATACAGAGAAAAAGAAGAAGTAATAATTGATGTTTGCGATATTGACAATAATTCTTTAAGAGTACTAAAAACCATTTTAGAAAACATTAAAGTTCCAAAAAACTTTAAAATCAATCTAAAAAATATAGATTTTTTACTTTGGAATACTAGATTAAAATATGATTTAGTAGTGGGAAATCCTCCTTACAAAAAGCTAACGAAAAACAAAGAACTACTAGAAAGGTATAAGTTTGGATTACAAAACACAGATACAAATAACTTATTTTCCTTTTTTATTGAAAAATCAATAAGGTTAGGTAATTATATTTCGTTAATCGTTCCTAAAAGCCTTTTAAATTCTCCAGAGTTTAATAAAACTAGAGAACTAATAAACAGTCATAACCTAGAAAAAATTTGTGATTATGGAGAAAAAGCTTTTAAAGGTGTGAAAATTGAAACTATTAGCTTTCTAATAAATACAATAGAAAAGGAAAAAAGCGATATTATTAAATTAGAAAGTTTTATAGATAAGAAATACTCTCTAAAAAGTAAAAAATATATTTTATCTAATGACTTTCCATATTGGTTAATTTATAGAAGCGATAAGTTTGATGAAATTGCTTCAAAAATGAAACTTGATACATTCCAAAGTTTTAGAGACAGACAAATAACAAAATCGTTAACTAAAAACAATGGTGAAATAAGAGTTTTAAAAGCTAGAAATATTGGGAATAATGAAATTAAAGACCTTGTTAATTATGATCGTTATGTCGATAATATGGAAAACTTAGCAGTTTCAAAATACATCAACGAAAATGATGTTGTAATGGTACCTAATTTAACTTATTATCCAAGAGCTACATTTTTACCAAAAAACACAATTGTTGATGGTTCGGTAGCTTTATTGACACTAAAAAACGGAAGTAGATTACCAACTGAAAAGGATTTAGAATTTTATAGTACAAAAGAATTTGAAAATTATTATCGTGTAGCAAGAAATCACGGAACACGTTCTTTGAATATTGATAATAATTCTGTATTTTTCTTCGGACTTTTAAAAGAATTAACTGAATGATTGAAAACATTACCAACCACTTGCAAAGATTTGACTTTGACGTGAGAAAAAGTAAAGATGCAAGATTTATGGACCAAAAAGTAACACCTGACGTTTTAAGTATAATTGCAGATTGTGTTTTAAATTTTGATGCTGATAGAAATATTGAATTTACTAAAGATGATATTTGGAACGACAATTATTTCAATACAAATGTAAAAGGCATTTTTAATAAACCTGATGCTCAAAATGAAACAACTCGTCAAGAATATGATAAATTTACTTCTCAACCATTGAGAACTCTAGCATATTCAGGAGTTTTAGAAATGCGAAAATCTGAAAATAAAAACCTTTACAAAATAGCAAATAAATCCATCCTTGAATTTATTGGAATGAAAGAGAGAAATGCTTACGTTTTTCTTTATCATTATTTAGAAAAAGTTTTGTCCGATAGTAATCTATTGAGGTTTTTTGAGGATTTTAAAGACAAATGTATAGACAAAACAATTGACAATGCAGAATTCCAAGATTTAAAAACTCGTTTCCAAAGATTTATAATTGGTAACACGCCAATAAACGGAACAACTGAAGTAAATAGAATTTTTCCAAAAATTTTAAATGTTTATTCGTGTGAGAATAATATTGAAGGAACAATAAAAGGTCGATTGTCTAAAAGGCAAATCTATTATACTGATTTAATGTATAATCGCCCAAATTGGAGAGATATTGATAAAAATAAAGGGATTTCAAGAACAGAAGCAATTTCTGAACACGAAAACTTAATGATTGAACAAAACGAAGCTTATTCAGATTATCAAGTACAAAAAGCTATGAATATGGTTCGCAAAATGTACACACAAAGTGAAATTACAGACCAATGGACAAATGGAGAAGCAACTCAAATTCATCATATTTTCCCAAAAGCCGATTTCCCTCAATTAGCTCATTATTTAGAGAATTTGATAAAATTAACACCAACCCAACATTACACAAAAGCACATCCAAGTAATAAAACACAGCAGATAAATAAAGACTATCAACTTGTTTGTTTATTAGCCAAAACTGATAGTATAGAGCAATCTTTGAATAAAGGTGAGTTTGTTTATCGAAAAGAATCTTTAATTTATGTTGTCAATATAGGTCTAACTGAAAATTTGGAAATAGACCTTGATTTCAGAACAATAAAAAGAGAATTAAGTAGAATTTATAATGCAGCTTAAAAATAAAAAATATGTATCAACCATCATTTGGAGCAATTAATCCAATCTTATTTGAAACTCCCGAGATTTACTATGAAACTTTAGGTTTTTTATCAAAACCTGACGGAAATACAGCTATTACTTGGGAAAACAATCAAAATCAAGGAGCAAGAGCTCACGAAGGTAGAATTCAATGTTATAACAATATCGCTAATTTCCCTCTTCCTTTAACACGGAAATTCACTATTGGAACAGGCAGAAGTCTACACAGAATAAATGCAACTGATTTTTTAGAAGATTTGTTAGACAATCATAATTTTGAACTAGGAGAAATCCAAGATATAAACGCAATCCGAAATACAGTTCCTCAACAAAACATTGTGGATTTCAATAGAGGATTAGCATTGTAAAAAGCCAACGCAAGTTCAAGCACATTTAAAGTTTGCTCGTGCCTCACAAATTTAAAAGAGCTTAAACGCCAACGCTAGCAAGTTTGCGGAATAAAGCCAGTGGCTAACAACGTGTATAAAACATAGCTACTATAGGCTTTTCGAGAGGTTTTTGCATATTTACAAAGTACGCCAAATTTTTTATTTGGTTATATTTAGAAAAGAAAATTAAACATAAAAATAAAAAATTCTGCTCGTGCTAAATCCGAAAAGTTAGTGTCTATTTATACGCTACGTTTCATACACAAGACCGTTATGTGTCATTGGATTATCTTGTGTCTACAATAGTTAGTTTTTCACCATAGTATTTTTTCCATTTATCAAGGTCTTCATCTATCATAAACCAAACTCTTTTACTTACATATCTGCCATATCCATCTATTGGTATATTTATAAACCAAAGTTTTAAATACAACATTAGTTTAGCACCATTTCTATTAGTTTTTACCTTTGCTAAGTATTTCATAATTAAATAACGCCACATAACACCGTATAAAATTAAGTGCTATTATGGTCTTTTTTAAAGGTTAATATTTGTTTGTTAAATTCATTCTTTATTCGTTGGTAAGTGCTTATTTATACGTACCTAATCTTATACAATTCCGTTGGCAAACATCTTATGAAAGAAACGTTAGAATATAAAATACTAAAGTATTTATCCGATAATGACAATGGAGAATACATTGAGGTTTCTAAATTGTCGTCTGATAAAAAATTATTAAAATCTAAA
>Ga0209406_1003003_pt1 | contig 10959 bp, 8 predicted proteins | sample COGITO_mtgs_1204_FD_184808 | JGI IMG/M metagenome (GOLD analysis project Ga0209406, IMG submission 184808) | Pelagic marine microbial communities from North Sea - COGITO_mtgs_120426 (SPAdes) (version 2) | ecosystem: Environmental > Aquatic > Marine > Epipelagic ...
GCTGTTTTCTTGTAGATCTTGTTTGTAACGTGTGTAGTATTGATTGCGTAATCACCAATTACACCTATTGAAGTTTTTGGTGCACCAGTTGAGACACTGCCAACTAGGTCACTTGTTGAAGTGATCAGTGTTGGAGTAATTGATGTGAATGATTGATTAGTCTGTGACCACTCAAATAGACCGTAACTGCTTGATGCAAGGTCAAACCAGTATGTGCCATCTGTTGGTGCCGCTGTTGGTGCCGAGGCACTTCCAACTAATTCTGCTGTGTCCACATTCGCTCTTAGTACGAAAGCTCTGTTGGCAACTCCTAAAAATGAGTAAGCCGCTTGTAAGCCATACTCATTCAGCTCATAACCATTTAGGCTGTTTCCCGATGCGTCTGTGTAGAATTTCGGATCTCCGAAAGTCTCTGTTAATTCTCTTTGTGACGAGATCAAATATGCAGTGTTGGCGTTGGCAGTCTGTGTTCCTGCCGCTGTGCCGTCTCCTGCACCATTTTGCTTGTCCTGTGATGATGCTACTATGAATAGTGGTGTAGTACCCGCATCTGATGGTACGTAGAAACTCTCGTTTATTACTGAAACCTCTACTCCTGGTGATGTTAATGCCATTTTTCGTATTCTCCTTGCAAGTTACGTATATACTAGAGTTATTTATTCAATCATATGGTTTTTACGACATAATTTAACGTTTTCGAGGTGCCTATATAGGCGACGTAAATACACACATGCAGTACAAAGACAGACCGTTGTGTACGGAGTGTAAGACCAAACCCAAGGCCTATGCCTACAAGAGATATGGCCGTGTGTATTGGCGTAGTCGGTGTGACACCTGTATCAGGAAACGGGCTGGCAAGCGAGTTGGCGGTGTGACCGCACTACAGAGATCTGGATACAAGAAGCACAGGAAATGTGAGTTGTGCGGGTTCAAAGCACAAGATAAGGCACAACTGGATGTGCTGTTTGTGGATGGTGATATGAGGAATACTGTGTCTACAAATCTAAAAACTGTTTGCGCCAATTGCCAGAGGTTGGGCAGTACTCGTAGATTGGGATGGCGTGTTGGTCATCTTGTCGCTGACGATTAGGTCGTCTATCTTTACGTATAATTCTTCTTTGGAGCCATTGTTCTCGATGACGAAATCAAACTCTTCCTTTGCCCAGGCGTATTCTGAACTATGTATGCCTTTGGGTTCTATGTTGCCTTCTGTGTAGTCAACAAACCAGTCCGGGTCTTGTCCTCTTTTTACAAGTATGATCTTGCCTCCACGTTCTCTGATCTGTTTCACTTCGTTGGGAAATCTTGTGTCCGCTATCACGGTGTTTTGGCCTTTGTATCTGCCTATGCAACTGTCCACCCAGATACCGTCGTACATCTGACCACGCATCACTTCCGTGCCGAAGTATTGTAGTACCCATCTTGGGGTTGTTGGTTTGCCAAATTTTGCACTCCAAAACTTGTCCGGTTGTTCTCTCCATTGTCTGCTGGATTCCGTGTCTCCTTCGAGTAGAGCCCTGTCCCAATTGAACATGGATGCCACTGCATCTTTGAGACTTTTTGCGAAACTGTCTTTTTGATAGTCGTGTTTCTCCACCAGCCTATCAGACACAGTGCCTTTGCCAGAACCTATTAAACCTACTACACCTACTAACATAGGTTTATTATACTATTTTTTTAAACGTTTTTCAATCTCTTTGATTGCTTCTTTTACAGATTTTAATATGGTAATTCTTAGACTCTTTTTCCTTTGCTTCAGTGCCTTCATGCTCATCAGTTCTAAATCTTGGACCAGTTGTTCCAATTCATCTAGCGTAAGATCTGAATAACTTTTGTAATTGGAATCTTTCATTGCAGGGTATTTAAATGTAGTTTGTTACCAATTAACCAATAACAAAACTGTGTGGAGTTCCGCCTTCTTGGAAGTTTCCTATGTCTGCTTCTAGTCTGTCAATTTCCGCTTGACCTTCTTGCTTCAATGCATCACCGTTCAGTGTGGTACCACCCTGTGGACCTGCTATGGTATTGAATTTACCTCTCGCTTCGCCTAACATTATTTTAGAAACAGCGAGTGTGTAATCTCTTATCCACGGTTTACTGTAAATGTCTTTGAACAATGTGATGTCAGGTCGAAAGTTGTCTGTGTGCATAAGAACTGTCTCATCGTCTGCTCTTGGTCTTTGAGTGATGGTCAATTTTTTTGTGGCCACATCAAAATGGAATTGTATAAAACTTCCAAACATTTTTCCTATCATTTCCTGGTACGATGCAAAGGCATAGTAGGTTGCTAATCCACCTGTTGCACCCGCTCTTAAAAGATATGTGTTTGTGTAGGCCAGGTTGAATGGTTCAAACAATGTACCACCTTCACCGCCTTCTGTCCTTGATCCCACAGTCCTCCTGTTAAGGTTCCTAACATTGATGATCTCATCTGGTAGGATGTAACTGTTTTGATTTTTCTTCAATTCTAAGAACGCATATGATTCTTCCACAGCGTTTGAAGATCTCTGTCTGAATTTGTTTACGGCTCTTTCCAGGGCCGTTTGATAGTGTTTTGGGTCTAATTCCACGTCAATCATCCCGTCACCGAGATTGTTCTTAACGTAATCGAAAATTTCCTGTTGTCCTGTTTGTAGTTCTGACATACTCATATTTATAGTCATTGCCTGTGCAATAAATATGTATGATATGCCAAGATTATCCATTTTTAAGCCTGAAAAGGGCAATGACTACAAGTTCTTCGATCGCAACATCAACGAGATGTTTCAGGTGGGCGGCACGGATCTACACCTACACAAATACCTAGGTCCATATGATCAGGGAGATACCAACAAGGACGGACCTGCATCACCTAGCCAGCCTAGAGTGACCGGAAGTGATCTAAACGAAACGACCATACAGGATTTGCTATTTTTAGAAAACAGAGACAGGAAGTATTCAAGCGACATCTATACTGTCAGGGGAATATACAATGTACAAGATGCAGATTTCAATCTATCACAGTTTGGCATGTTCTTACAGAACGACACATTATTTTTGACTGTGCATCTAAATGATATAGTAGAGAGAATTGGCAGGAAACCAATGAGCGGTGATGTTATTGAATTCCCGCACATGAAAGAAGATTATTCATTAGATGAAAGTGTGCCAATAGCACTCAAAAGATATTACGTAGTTGAAGATGTAAACAGAGCGGCAGAAGGATTTTCGCAGACTTGGTGGCCGCACTTACTAAGATTAAAAATGAAAACTCTAGTAGACTCTCAAGAGTTCAGAGATGTAATTGGTGATGCAACAACAGAAGGATCTGTTGCCAGTTATATGAGTACATACAACAGGGAAAAAACTATAAACGATCAAGTTGTGGCACAGGCAGAACAAGACGCACCAAAGGCAGGATTCAACTACAAACAATACTACGTTGCACCTATCGATGAGAGGGGTAACATACGTACAGAAAATGTCAATACAGAAGAACAAAGGGCCAGTAGTGATAATACTGTTAATGCAACAATAGACACACCGGCAAGTTCACATTATGGATTTTACCTAGACGGTGATGGTGTGGCACCCAACGGAAATCCTGCAGGGTTTGGTATAACATTTCCGACAACAGGCGTAGACACAGGTGACTACTTCTTGAGGACAGATTTCTTACCGAACAGGTTGTTTAGATATGATGGAGCCAGATGGGTTAAAATTGAGGACAGTGTGAGAATAACTACAACTAACAATGATTCTAGAGGAAACTACAAAACAGGTTTCGTCAACAATACTACTGAATCAACAATAAACGGATTAACAGTTACACAAAGACAGTCATTGACAGATGCTCTGAAACCAAAGGCTGACAATTAAGAATGCTACACTTTTACGAAGGACAGGTTAGGAAATTTTTAACTCAATTTATCAGGATTTTGAGTAATTTTTCTGTAGAGACAGGAAAAGCGAGTGATGGATCTGTGGCTCTGAGAGCAGTGCCTGTGGTGTACGGAGATCCAACAAGACAGGTTTCAAACATCATCAGGAACAACAGTGAGAACGCATTGAACTATGCTCCCAAGATCGCTTGTTACGTGAGAGAATTGAACTATGACAGGGAAAGAATGCAGAATCCATATCATATAGAAAAACAACATTTAAGGGAAAGAGATGTGGACAGTGATGGAAACTACACAAACCAACTGGGTGCAGGATACACCGTGGAGAAGGTCATGCCTTCGCCTTTTAGATTAGAAGTAACAGCGGACATTTTCTCATCTAACACTGATCAAAAACTTCAGATACTAGAACAGATACTGTATTTGTTCAACCCGGATTTCGAGATACAGAAAACAGACAACTACATTGATTGGACCAGTTTAAGTTATATTGAGTTGGGAAACATCACATTTAGTTCGAGAACCATCCCAGTGGGTGCTGATACTGAAATTGATGTAGCAACATTACAGTTTAGTATGCCAATATGGTTATCACCGCCGGTCAAAGTTAAGAAATTAGGTGTTGTTCAAAAGATTATAATGAGCATATATGACGACGACGGAGGAATAGCAAAAGGTTTAATAGATGGAGAACTTACATCTAGAAGTTATATTACACCAAACAATTTTGGGTTATTAGTGACTGGGAATCAATTAAGATTGCTTGGTTCGACAGGTACAAATGTCAAATCAGGAGGTGACGGATTCCAAACAGGTGCTAACGAACCCAACAACTTTGATCCTTTTGAGACCTTTGGTCCAGCGGTAAACTGGAAAGTGTTATTAGATCAGTACGGAAAAGTAACGAATGGTACATCACAGATAAGATTAACGCAACCAAATGGAAATGAAATTATAGGCACCGTTGCGACTACTACGCTTGATGATACCATCTTATTGTACACAATCGATGGCGATACAATACCAAGCAATTCACTGACTGCCGTCAAGAAGATAATAAATCCTGCAACATTTGATCCAGGTACGCCGGCAAATGGAGACAGATATTTGGTTATAAATGATGTAGGAGACAGCACAGCAAGTTTCCGAAGTGCCACTTGGGGTACACTTGTAGCAAGTGTTGGCGATATCATAGAATACAACAGTGCAACATCAAAATGGAACGTGGCCTTTGACGCTTCAAATCCAGACAGTACACAACATTATGTAACAAACTTGAACACGGGTATTCAGTACAGATTCAATGGCACTGAATGGGTAAAATCATACGAGGGCGTGTACACACAAGGTAATTGGAGCATAGTGCTTGACGGCGGCGCAGACCCCGGTTACAACTCAAGCCTTGACGCTACCACTCCATAATTGTTATAATAACTTATGAAAGATAACATTGTCTGTTCGGGTGCCCTGTTTTATGCAACCAGTACCAAACGTTTCCTATTCTTACAGAGGACTGACCGGAAGACACAAGGAATGTGGGGTTTGGTAGGTGGTAAAAGTAAATTCACGGAGAGTGCATTTGAAGGACTCAAACGTGAGATAGAAGAAGAGACAGGAAATGTACCTAAGTTCAAAAAAGTTATACCTCTGGAGATGTTCACATCAAACGATCAGAAGTTTTTCTTCCACACATATCTAGTGGCCATAGATGGAGAATTCATACCTAAGTTGAACGAAGAACATTCAGGATATTGTTGGACTGCGTTTGAATGCTGGCCAAAAAATCTACACATGGGCCTTAAAAATACTTTGAACAATAAAAGTATTAAAGGAAAACTACAAACTATTTTGGATCTTATAGTCTAAAAAAAAGGCGACCGAAGCCGCCTTTTTGTGTTCTACTAAAAAGTATAGTTATTTACTAGTGACTAACTCTGACCGCCGCTAATACTGATCCTTGACCAGCAGTAGTTTTGCTTGTAAGAGCTCTACCAATCACGTTGAATGCTGTGCATTCTGATTTTTGAGCCACTTTAGCATAACCTGGCACTGATGCAGATACTAGTCTGTCACCTTTGTTCACTGTACCGATAACTTTTACGTCTACCCTTCCTGTCATTGCTACAAACGGGTGTGAATCATCTGATCCTGCACCTGCGTTCATTTTGAATGCCGCTTGGTGTTCACCAGATATAACACCAAACACTTCGTCTGATGCTTCTTCGTTTACCTGTGTGATCTCTTCTGCGCCACCTAATGCAACAACTGTTCCTGGTGCGTATACTGAGTCAGATGCGAATCTTTCCGCTACGTCAGAATACTGTGCCGCTGATGCTGTACCTGTTAAGGTACCTATAAATCCAGTAGCGGTTATTTTACCTGTGCTTGGATTGTATGTGCATGTACCATCTGATTCAAGTCCAAGGTTACCACCGTCTAAGTCTCCACCTGCAACAAATACAACTGGATTGTTTTCATTAGTACTTTCGTTGTCTGTAATTGTGACTGTTGTTGCTACTGTGGCCACGTCAGCCGTACCTGTTACGTTACCTGTCAAAGCACCAGCAAATCCTGTTGCAGTAAGCACTCCCGAACTACTGTTGAAAGTCAAGTTGGTTCCTGTTTTAGGAGGTAAATCTCCAGTGGCCGCTGTAACAAAAAGTACGTTACAACTTGTATCACTGCTTTCGTCTGCGGCTGTAACTGCCGTTGCCACGTCAGCCGTACCTGTTACGTCACCTGTTACGTTACCTTCTAGGTTCGCTAAAAGTGTACCTGTTGATACTGTTATACCACCCGACTTGTCAGCCGCTGTTGAAGTTGTTAAACCCATTGCGAATTTGTCTGCTGACTCATCAAAGATGATTGCCGCGTTGTTACCTGTTGAACCCCTCTCGATGATGATACCTGCATCATTGTGTGATGCTGATATACCTGTGTTAAGTTCAATCAAGTTATCTGCGATAGTTGTGTTTACTGAACTAACTGTTGTTGTTGAACCGTTTACAGTCAAGTTACCTGTTAATACAAGGTTACCACCAATTGTCGCGTTGTTAGTAATTGCCGTGTTGCCTGTTGCTGTAAGATTCAATACACCTGAAGAAGCGATTGTTAAGTCTGTGCCGTCACCTTCGATCTTCTCACCATCGTTACCAAAAGTCATACCAATGTTTGCTGGTACGTTGATGTCTCCACCTGATCCAACTGATATTGAAAGGTCAGTTCCATCTGATTCTATCTTCTCTGCACCATCGGCAAACGCTAGACCAATGTTGACCGGTAATACTACGTCTGATGTTGCTGTAAGATTGATCTTTGCTCCAGAACTGATTGTTAGGTCCGTGTCATTAGATTCTATCTTCTCACTTCCATTGGCATCAAATACTAAACCTATGTTTTGTGGAATGTGTACGTCTGATGTCGCTGTAAGATTGATCTTTGCTCCAGAATTGATTGTAAGGTCTGTGTCATCTGATTCAATTTTTTCACTTCCGTTGGCATCAAATACTAAACCTATGTTTTGTGGAATGTGTACGTCAGTTCCTGCTGTAAGATTAATTTTGGCACCTGATGTCACTGTAAGGTCTGTGTTGTCACCTTCAATCTTCTCACCTGTACCAAATGTTACACCTACGTTAGCCGGTACTACTACGTCAGTTCCTGCTGTAAGGTTGATTGCACCCGATGCCGTGACTGTAGTCGTCGCCGCCGTCTGGCTCAATACTGCGCCGCCGTCTGCTGTGTTAGTGATTGTTCCGTTCGAACCTGTGTCTGCTACTGCGACACTAGTGTTAAGGACTGTAATATTTGCCTTGTCGTCTACGTATTTCTTGTTGGCCACGTCACCGTCTGCACTTGGTGCCGCTGTGGCTAGACCTGTGATGGTGTTAGCACTTGCTGATATCGTGATATCACCAACTTCTAATCCGTTGTTTACTCTAAAGTTTCTTGTTGTCATGGTTCCATATCTCCCGCATGATTGTTAATTTAAACTGTATTTATGCTGTTTTGGTAATATTATTCTGCTAGACAGTTGATTCTGTACGCATTAACCGTTGTAGATCCACCCGATGTTGATGCCACGCTCAATTGTAGACTATTGTCAGCATCTGACTTGAATGCCGCTGTAAAAGATAATTGTGAAGTTCCTTTTGTTGAAACAAATGGACCCTGTGATACCGAGGCCTCTCCTGGTGCACCTGCACAGTAAACTTCTTGCACACTAAAAGCACCTTCTGTGGAATTTCCTCCGACCACGTAGTAAACTGCGGCTGTGGCATCATCCAGATCGAAGTCGTCTAACGCTGTGGCACTCGAACTGACAGTTGTTGCTCCTATGATTTTTTGATTGGCATTTTCCACTGCTGTCATGGAGTCTGCTAATAAAGTTTTATGTATCTTTAGTGACAAGTTTGGTTCGTTACCTGCCGCTGAAACCACAACGTTGCTTCCGCTTATGGCCGCTGACAAAACAATCGCATCATGATTGCCGGAGTTGACGTTACCATACTGTGTTATAAATGCATTGGTTCCATTGTGTACAACCAACGCTTCTACGACACCTGTTTCGGTTTTACTGTCGTTGTCTACTAATATCAAGTATTTTGCCGCTCTGAATGATGCATGGGCAAACGTGTCTATGCTTTCCGAAGCGGAGTCAACGTCGGTATTTGCAGTTGTGACAGTGACACCTGATGTAGCGTTAGATGTGTTCGCTGTTGATAATGGAATTTTATAATAACTTAACTTAGAATCTGCACTTGGTGCCGTTACTTTCACCCTCACCTGGGCACTTGATATATCAGCCGTTGTGCTTGGTAGTGAATTGTCAGACCCTGATGCACCTCCCCTAGGTGCACCTATGAATGCATCCGTGTTGTTGTGTGCGACAGTGAATATTGACGCACTAGAATGGTCATTGGTCAAATCACTTAACGCAACAAAGTAAAAAGCCGCGTCAGCACTTGTGGCCTGGAAGTAATCGATAGTTCTTGCAGAACTACCCACTGATTTGTTATTTTTAACCACTGCCCTTGTATCATCTGATGCGGTTGCTGTGCTTGAAGCAAAACTTAATGTTCCTGAACCATCAGTCTTGAGCACATCTCCATCACTTCCATCTGTAGTAGGTAATGTAAATGTGACGCCACCAGATACAACTTTTACTGCTCCTGTGCCGTTTGCTTTAAGTTCTAAAGGTGAATTTGATTCGTTGGTTGATACCGTGTTGTCTGTTATTGTTACGCCATCTACCTGCACAGATGTTAGATTTGTCAGTGCTGTGTCTAGTGCCACAGTGATCGTGTTACCGGAGCCACTTGTTGAGATGTTTGCTCCCCCGGAAACTTGTAGAGTTTCACTGTCGAGGTCTATGCTTAGTGCTGTTGAATCATCAGTGGCGAAATCTAGATCCTGTGCGGTGACCTGCGAATCCACGTATGTCTTGATTGCCTTGGCCGATGCCAGGGTGTCATCAGAGCCAGAAACACTTGTTAAGTCTGTGTCTAATACTCCTGATTTTAAATCTGCCACATCGATATTTGAAATACTATTTCCTGTTCCTTCAACGTCGAATGTTTTGTTTGTAAATGTTAAAGTGTCAGATGCTATGTTGGCATCTTGTGTGTCTACATATGCTTTGATTGACTGTTGAGTAGCCAGTGCGTTTGCACTATCTGAACCCATGGCATCTTCATCGAGTATAGAAGTGATTGATGTGGTATTGCTTATAGTGAACCCTGCACCAACGTCTAATGCACCGTCAACGTTTAGTGCATCGTCGATTCTTACTGCTGTTGAATCCGAAGATGAAATATTGTTTGTAACTAATGCTGTTGATGTAACAGATGACAGGCCTGATAGGCTGGTATCTAATGCTATTGTGATCGTATTGGCAGAACCACTTGTTGAAATGTTTGCTCCACCCGAAACTTGTAAACTTTCACTATCCAGGTCTATGCTCAATGCTGTTGAATCGTCTGTAGCAAAGTCTAAGTCAGATGCTGTTACCTGTGCATCCACATATGTTTTAATTGCTTTGGCAGATGCAATGGTGTTGTCTGATGCTGAAACACTTGATAGGTCTGTGTCTAAGACACCAGAAGCAAAGTCTGCCACTTCTAAATTTGTAATACTGTTTCCTGTGCCATTGGCATCTATGGTTTTGTTTGTAAATGTATCTGTTGTTGCTTTACCTACTAGTGTGTCAGTTGCCGCTGGCAGTGTGACTGTTACGTCTGCCGTTGACGCTGGACCAAGTAAAGTTACACCGTTGGTTCCGTTGTCTGTACCTTCTAAGAATTTAATTTGTCCACCAGCACTGTTACTGCCAGCACCTATAACAAGACTGTGTCCTGTTGCTGTCGTGGTGGTTGCCGCAACTGTTGTAATTCTGTCCGTGCCATCAACTTCTATTGTTACATTTCCTGTGCCTGAGTCAACAACTGTTACATTGCTGTCACCTGTTGATATTGATGTGGTGCTTACTGCTGATACCTCGCTGTCAACATAAGCCTTGATAGATTGTTGTGTGGCTAGTGATGTTGCACTATCAGAGGACATATTGTCCTCATCTAAAATTGTTGTTACAGTAGATCCACTTGAACCTATTTTAAGATTTTCAAGGTTTACAGTTCCTGTTCCTGATGCATTAATTTTGAAGTCATCGTTGCTTCTGTTGGTAGAGATAGCGTTGTCACTTATAGTGATATCATTTAATATTATACCGCCCGTTCCTGATGTTCGTAAGTTTAGGTCAGCGTTGGATGGAGCAACTAGGTTGGTTATAGATAGGTCACCCTCTCCACTGAATTCTAATCCGTTCCCGGCCGCATTTACTTTGAGTACCTGTCCTGCTGATCCAATCGATGCTAGGCCCGTTCCGCCATTTGCTACGGGAACCGTTTCACCTGTTTGGAATTCCGCCATTCCAGTGGCCACATTAGATTCGTTAAAGACTACTCGTACCGGTGTTTTATCTGCCATATTGTTCTCGTTCTGTCCCCGGCCTTATTGCACCCACCGGATGGATATCCTATCAACAACTGTATTTATTGTGTGTATTTTAAAATTGGAACAG
>Ga0209406_1003008_pt1 | contig 10946 bp, 8 predicted proteins | sample COGITO_mtgs_1204_FD_184808 | JGI IMG/M metagenome (GOLD analysis project Ga0209406, IMG submission 184808) | Pelagic marine microbial communities from North Sea - COGITO_mtgs_120426 (SPAdes) (version 2) | ecosystem: Environmental > Aquatic > Marine > Epipelagic ...
TTCAAATCCTGTGTCTTCTCAAGGGTGGATGAATTTGAATTTATCTGGGAATACTTCATCTGGTGGTGGAGGCAGTTCTAATGGTGGTAATGGAGGAAATTCTAACAGTGGAGAAATGCCCTTATTCCCTTGTGATAACCCTACGCCTAATGGTTGCGAAGAAGAGGAAGAGGTCCAAATCTTTAATGAACTTACTGGGAAAGCAGATTGTATATATGATAAACTGACAGAATCAAGTACAGATTTTAAAAATATGATTAAAAATTTTGATGGAGATTTTCCTGTGAGTCATTTAAAATTAGTCAGTAGCACAAATCTTCCTTCTAATGTAAATGCAGAAACAAGTCCGCCTTCGAACTATCTTATAACAATAAGTATAAATTCAAATAATTTAAATCGTCCAAATTTATCTATAGCAAGGACTATTATTCACGAAACAATTCATGCCGAAATGTTTAGAAAAATACTCTCTATATTGGACAATGGTGGAGATTTAAATGGATTAACTCGAAGTGAATGGACTAGTAAACTTTCAAATGGGGATTATCCAGGAATATTTGATTATTACAGTAGATACGGTGTAAATGGAATGCAACACCAACAAATGGCAGCACATTATATTTCTACAATTAGTGATTATTTAAGTGAATTTCAACCTGGTCTATCACAAGAAGCATATAACTCTTTAGCGTGGGTCGGATTGAAAGGAACTACAGCTTGGAACTCTTTAACTCCTTCTGAAAAATCTACAATAACCAATACAATTAATTCATTTAATAGTCAAGGAAGTGAAAATTGTAATTAAAAAGTAAAAATCATGAATAAAATATTTTTTATATTAATTATATTTAGCCTTAACACTTTTGCTCAAAAGAACATTTTCTATGTTATGATAGATAGTAAATCTAATTCTTTGTTCAAATTTAATAAAGATAAAAATAATTCTTTTTCTTCTATTAAAATTTTAAAAGATAAGTATAAAAAGACTGGCTTTATAAATCGAAATAATTCAAAAAAATCTGACAATGATATTATAGTTGTAAAAAAGCAACCTATTAGAAAAAAATATTATGAATTTCAATCTTATAAAAAACCTAAAACAGTAAACAGTATTAACACTTTAAAGATTTATAACATTAAAGATATTAGTAAAAACAAAGAGGTTATTAAGAAAATTTGGGGAAATTATAAGTATTCCATAGTTTTTATTGAAAAAGAAAATTGTAGTTACAAACTATGGGAAATGAAACCTATATATTTAGAATAATACAAACCACAACAATCTGTATAGTTAATGGCTACAAAGAGCTAACTCAAAGGTTAGCTCTTTTTTATAAATTTATTGCTTTCTTAAAATTTACAGCATTTTTACGCGCCACTAACCATACAGTAACCGTTGTATGCCATTGGAAAAAGAAAAAACCCACCGCATGTTCAAGCACATTTGTCGCTTCGTGCCTCCGCACCAAAAGAGCTTTCACTTCCCCACCGCCACCCTCAAATAATTGTGAATATATATCTCATTTTACAGTGATTATTTACACATAATTCCTATCTTGTGGTTTTTTGAAACGAAAGCAAATGAATCGCATCAAGGAAGTACTAGAAAAGCAAGGTAGAAGCCAGAAATGGTTGGCTACTCAAATTGGTAAAAGCTATAATATGGTGAACGCCTATGTACAGAACAGACAGCAACCGAGATTAGAAATACTTTTTGAGATTGCCAAAGTGCTTGATGTTGACCCTAAGGAATTAATTCAATCTGACCATGAATAAAAAAGACCTATCAGAATCAGACATAAAAGCAAAGTTCATCACACCTGCCATAACTGGTGCTGGTTGGGACGAGCAAACTCAACTTGGGCGAGAAATCTTTTTTACAGATGGTAGAATCTATGTGAAAGGAAGAATGACAGCCAGAGGAAAACGAAAGTTTGCTGACTACATTCTGTTCTACAAACCCAATGTGCCTATTGCTGTTATTGAAGCAAAAGACAATAAACATTCAGTTAGAGGTGGAATTCAACAAGCGCTCGGTTATGCAAATACACTGGATATTCCTTTTGTGTTTAGCAGCAACGGAGATGGATTTTATTTCCATGACAAAACTGCAACAGACGGTGTAATCGAGAAAGAACTTTCTCTTGAAGAATTTCCTAGTCCTGAATTATTATGGGAGAAATACAAAAAGTATAAAGGCATAGATGCTCCTGAAGTTGAAGAAGTAATCACACAAGATTTCTACCAAGACGGTTCAGGCAGGTCTCCAAGATATTATCAGCAAAATGCTGTTAACAGAACTATTGAAGCTGTTGCCAAAAAGCAAGACCGAATCCTTTTAGTTATGGCAACTGGTACAGGAAAAACATATACTGCATTTCAATTTATTTATAGGCTTTGGAAAAGTGGAGCTAAAAAAAGAATCCTCTTTCTCGCGGACAGAACTGCTTTAATTGACCAAACGGCAAGAGGTGATTTTAGGCATTTCAAAGATGCAATGACCATCATCAAACACAAAGAAATTGATACGGCTTACAATGTATATTTAGCATTGTATCAAGGTTTATCAGATAGCCAAGGAGCGGATGCTTACAAACAATTCAGTCCTGACTTTTTTGATTTGGTTGTAATAGATGAGTGTCATAGAGGAAGTGCAAAAGAAGATAGTGCTTGGCGAGAAATACTTCGTTATTTCAATACGGCTACCCATATTGGCATGACCGCAACGCCAAAAGAAACAGACAAGGTTTCAAATATTGAATATTTCGGTGACCCAATCTACACCTACTCTCTAAAACAGGGAATAGATGATGGTTTTCTAGCACCTTACAAAGTCGTAAAAGTGACTTTGGATATAGATGCAGAGGGATGGAGACCACCAAAAGGATATGTTGACAAAGACGGAAATCCTGTAGAAGACAGAATCTACAATCGAACTGATTTTGACAGAAATATTATAGTTGAAGAACGTAGAAAAATTGTTGCTGCAAAAATCACGGAATTCTTAAAAGGATATGACCGATTTGCAAAGAGTATCGTTTTCTGTATTGACATAGAACATGCTGAAGGCATGAGGACAGCCCTGGCTAACGCCAATGCTGATTTAGTTGCTCAAAACAGCAAGTACATCATGCAAATCACTGGTGACAACCAAGAAGGAAAACGTGAATTAGACAATTTCATCAATCCTATTGAGAAATATCCTGTTATCGCTACAACCTCAAAATTAATGACCACTGGAGTTGACGCTCAAACTTGTAAGCTAATTATCCTCGACAGTAATATTGGCTCAATGACCGAGTTCAAACAAATTATTGGTAGAGGTACGAGAATAAATGAAGAATACGGAAAGTCTTATTTCACTATCATAGATTTTAGAAATGTAACCAACTTATTTGCTGACCCTGATTTTGACGGTGACCCAGTAATGATAAAGCAAGTTGGTGAAGATGATGATTTAACTGGAACAGAGGAAGAAACTACAGATGATACAATCACTGATGTTGATGGTGAAGAAGTAGATTTCACTGAAACACCAGACTATCCAGAAATAGAAGGTGGTGGTGATATTGTTGAAGAACCAAGAGTTAAAATCCGTGTAGACGGTGTTCAAGTGAAAATTGTGAACGAACGTGTTCAATATTTAGGTGCAGACGGTAAAATCATTACCGAAAGTCTAAAAGACTACACCAAGAAAAACATCACAGAACATTTTCAAACCATTGATGATTTCTTAAATCGTTGGAATCAATCCGATAAGAAGAAAGCAATTGTTGACGAACTTGAAGAACAAGGTGTGTTTTTTGAAGCATTGAAAGAAGAAGTTGGAAAAGATTTTGACCCTTTTGATTTGATATGTCACATAGCTTTTGAGTCTAAACCGCTTACTCGAAAAGAACGAGCAGATAATGTAAAGAAACGAAACTACTTCACAAAATATGGCGAAAAGGCACAAGCAGTGATTAACAGCTTACTTGACAAATACACGGATGATGGGCTATTAACCATAGAAAGTACAGAGGTTTTAAAACTTGACCCCTTAAATAAGTTAGGTACACCAATAGAATTGGTAAAAGCTTTTGGTGGTAAGCCACAATATACGGCTGCACTCAAAGAGTTAGAAAACGAATTATACAAAACGGCATAAATGGCAAATGTAGGAGCTGTAGTTAGCAGCATTAGAAATATTATGCGTCAAGACAGAGGAATCTCTGGTGATGCACAACGATTGGAGCAATTAGGATGGATGCTGTTCTTGAAAATTATTGATGATAAAGACCAAGAACTTGAAATACTAAAAGACAATTACGTTTCCGTAGTTCCTGAAAAATTTCAGTGGAGAACTTGGGCATCAGACCCCGAAGGAATTACTGGAGATGAATTATTAGAATTTATAGACAGTAATGCTGAAAGCAATAGAGGTCTTTTTACTTCATTAAGAAACCTTACGAGTATTACTAATCCAAAAAGAGCTTCAATTGTAAAAGAAGTTTTTGATGGTTCCAACAACTACATGAAGTCTGGTTATGAGATGCGTAAGGTAATCAATAAACTAAATGAAGTTGATTTTAATAATTCTGATGACAAGCATGTATTTGGCGACATCTACGAGAGTATTCTAGTTGAATTACGTGACGCAGGAAATAAGGGTGAATACTATACTCCTAGAGCTGTAACGCAGCTTATGACTCAAATGATTGATCCAAAGTTGGGTGATAAAGTTCTTGACCCTGCAGCTGGTACAGGAGGTTTCTTAACGGCTGCTATTGACCATGTACGAGACCATTATGTAAATACCGTAGATGATGAGCATCTTCTACAAAACAGTATTACAGGTTGGGAATTAAAGCCTGTAGCTTATGTTTTGGGTTTGACCAATTTGATATTACACGAAATGGACATTCCTGATTATCATTACATGGATAGTCTAAAAAGAGAATACAATTCTATTGGAAAGAAAGATCAAGTTGATGTAATTCTTGCAAATCCTCCTTTTGGAGCAAGGATTGCGGATGGTGTTGAAACCAACTTCCCTGCAACTTACCGTTGTAAGGAATCTGCCGATTTGTTCGTGATATTGATGTTGCAGTTATTAAAGCCTAATGGTAGATGTGCAATTGTACTACCTGACGGCTCAATAACTGGTGACGGTATTAAATCAAGAATTCGTGAAAAGCTTTTGACAGATACCAACCTACACACTATTGTTCGATTACCTCAAAGCACCTTCTTCCCTGCTACTGTTAGCACCAACTTGTTGTTTTTTGAAAAAGGGAGTAAGACAAAAGACATTTGGTATTACGAACACAAACTACCTGAAGGACAAAAATCTTATTCTAAAACAAAACCTATTCAGTTCAATGAATTTCAACCTATAATCGATTGGTGGAATAAGAGAGAAGAAAATGACCAAGCTTGGAAAATAAATATCAAGGATTTAAAAAATTGGGATTTGGACATTAAAAATCCATTTGTTGAGGAAGAAGAAATTGAACATTCTAAAACTGAATTAATACTTGCAATACAAAAGAGTCAAGATAAAATTTCAAACTTATTAAAAGAGATTAGTCAATGAGTTTGAGTTTTAAATACATACCACTGACATTTTTGAATGATGTCAAAATCATTAAAGAGCAAATCAAGAACACTGTAATTCTGAGGTATTTGTTTGACCAATATGGTGATTTTTCAAAACTCGAAAAGTTAATTATCGGAACTCAATATGGTTACAATGCCTCGGCCTTGCAAAGTGGTAAAAATAAATTTTTAAGAATAAGTGATATAACAGATGGCAAGGTAGATTGGGACACAGTTCCTTATTGTGATTGTTCTGATGAAGACACATATTTGCTTGATAAAAATGATTTATTAATTGCACGAACTGGTGGAACAACAGGGAAAAGTTTTAAAATTGACAACCCTCCTGAGAAAGCAATATTTGCAGGCTATTTGATTAGAATACGAGCAAATAAACAAAACGACCCAGATTTTTTAAATCTATTCTTAAATAGTTATGTGTATTGGTCACAAGTTGTCTCATTGAATAAAGGAGAATTTAGACCAAGTGTTAACGCAACCAAGTTAAAGAATCTAATAGTTCCTAAAATTGACATTGAAGTTCAAAGAAATGCAGTTAAAGTTTCAAAAGGCTTTTCAGTTGATGGGTTTGGAGAACTTGAAAGCAACATTACAAAAGCATTGGAAGACTTTGAAAAGAGTCAAGAAATAATCAAGCAATTAAGATGTCAAGAAAATAATGTTGAGCTAATCAAACAATCCATACTCCAAGAAGCAATTCAAGGTAAACTAACAGCTGATTGGCGAGAGCAAAATACAAGCATAGAACCTGCAAGTGAATTATTGGAACGAATAAAAGCAGAGAAAGCCCAATTAATTAAAGCCAAGAAAATCAAAAAAGAAAAAGCACATCCCCTCATCACAGAAGAAGAAATTCCTTTTGAAATACCTTCCAATTGGGTTTGGTGTAGGTTGGGTGTAATAACAACTTATGGTTCTTCTGAAAAAATTGATTCACAACAAATAAAACCCGATACTTGGGTTCTTGATTTAGTAGACATTGAAAAAGAGAGCTCAAAAATTTTACAATTCAAGACTTTTAGCGAAAGACCTTCTTTAAGTACAAAAAGTGTTTTTAAAAAAGGTTGGGTTTTATATTCCAAATTAAGACCATATTTAGATAAAGTAGTGGTTGTTCCGAAAGATGGTGTTTGTACAACTGAAATCTTACCTCTGCCAGTTTATAGCAACTTAACAGCTAATTATTTCCTTTACACCTTAAAAGGGAAACATTTTTTAAGCTATGTCAATTCTAAAGTTGGAGGAATGAAAATGCCAAGACTTGGAACGGATGATGGTAAAATGGCATTAATTCCTATTGCACCAGTCGAAGAACAAAAAGCAATCGTAGAAAAAGTAGAAACTCTAATGCAAAAATGCCAAGCCTTGGAGGAAGAAATAAAAACCAGTGAGGCAAATGCTCAAATGCTTATGCAAGCAGTTTTAAAAGAGGCTTTTGAGGGTAAAAAGGAGGAAGTATGCCAAGATTAACTCAATTAACAATAGAAAATTTTAGGTCTGTTGGAGAAGCTCCAATTACGATAGATTTTCCTGATAGACAACCATTAATACTTATAGGTGAAAATAATGCAGGTAAATCAAATATTATTCGTGCATTAGAATTAATGTTTACTGAATTTCATCCAAAGTATAAAAAGTTAGATGATTACGACCACTATCAGAGAGATACAAACAATGGTATTAATATAGAAGCAGTTGTAAGTGGTTTACAAGGAAAAGTTAAGAACTATGGAACTCCTTATGGTGTTAATGGCTTCAGGTTTAGAGCAAAAAAAGGAGTTGAAAATGATTTTGTAGCTGTTCAAACAGAAGATGGTAATGAAAACAAATATGTGAGCAATGCTCTTAGAGAGGAATTACTTTGTGTGGTTGTAAGCTCTGAGCAAAATTTAAGTTATCAATTGAGCTACACAAGTAAATTTACATTACTTTCTAAAGTTACTAAATCATTTCACGACAAGCTAAACGAAAGCACAGAGAGAGTTGATAGGTTAAAAGACCTTTTTGAAAATATTAAATCTACATTTTTAGAGGTAGAAGAATTTGGAGCTTTCAATACAAATATGTCATCTATTGCAGGACAAATGTTGTCAAATATGACTCATGCTCTTGCATTTGACTTTGCCGCTTATGACCCAAGTAATTATTTTAAAACTTTAAAAGTTCATCCAACCGAAGGTGGAGAAACAAGAGCTTATGAAGAATTAGGAACAGGACAACAACAAATTCTTGCCCTTTCATTTGCTCATGCTTATGCAAAATCATTTTTAGGTCAAGGTTTAATATTTGTAATTGATGAACCTGAGGCACATTTACACCCATTAGCTCAAAAGTGGTTAGCGAAAAAGATGTTTCAAATGGCAAAGGATGGTCTACAAATTGTCTTGACAACTCACAGTCCATTTTTTATAAATCTGGAATTTTTAGATAGTATTAATTTGATTAAAAAGAATGAACAAACAGAAACTTTTAATATCTCGGCTCGATCATTAGCACAACATTGTACTCAATCAGGAGCAACAAATGCAACAGAGGAAACCATTGTTCCTTTTTATTCTGCCCACAGCACTCCTAATATTTTAAATGGATTTTTTGCTAATAAAATAGTGTTGGTTGAAGGACCAACAGAGGAATTTACTTTACCAATTTATCTTGAATCAGTTGGTTTTGACTCTCTAGAACTTGGAATTGCAATAATTTCAGTTAATGGAAAGGGGAATCTTGCCAAATGGAAAAGATTTTATTCCGCATACGAAATCCCAACATTCGTTTGTTTCGACAATGACGGAAAAAGTAAGAAAGACACAAAAGGAAATAAGCGAACAGACGCTTTGAAATCAATCGGTTTACAAGACGATTTAATAGAGGATGTTTTAACGGCAGAAGATTGGAGTATAAATGATAATTATTGTGTTTTTGGAATTGACTTTGAAGAAACAATGAGAGCTTCATTTGGACAATACTCAGAAATTGAAGCGGAAGAAAAAGAACGCTTAGGAAAATCTAAATCAATAGTGGCAAGAGCCGTAGCAAATAGGCTGGTTAATATGGATAAAGGAGAAGACGATACAGGTTGGAAATGGTTTGAAGAGTTAGCAACAAAAATAAATGAACTATGATAGCCACCCTTAGCATCCATACACATTGCCAAGTCGCTCAAAAAGCCAACCGCACGAACCCAAACTTGTCAAAGAGTATGTCTGCCCCAACGCTGAAAACGAAATGAATAAAATAAAAACGGCATACAACAATGTGTATAGTGCATAGCACCCTGCGGGATGCTACGACACCATACACGGAACGTTAGGTGCAAGCTGAAAAAACCAACCAGCCAAAATTTATGATTAGGATAATTGAAATTGAAAATATAAAAGGAATTGACCAAAAAACCTTTGAACTTGGAATCTATCCTAACAAACCAAGTCTACTTGTTGCACCAAATGGATTTGGAAAAAGCTCGATAGCTACCGCATTTAATTCAATGAATAGCAGAAGAATTACACTTGCGGAAGATGATTTACACGCTGAAAATGTTGCAAATCTACCACGAATAGCAATTGAATACAATGATGTAAATGGAACAACACATAATTTAGAGGCAACCAATAATTCTAATACGATAAGTTCGCATTTTGACTATTTCGTGATAAATAACTTAACTAAACCAAAAGGAATTGGTTCACGTTTTGGCAATGCAACAGCAAGGTTAGAAATAAAGGATGTTGTTTTAGTTGATAGAATTCCTGCAAATACTCAATTCGGTTATTCTTATAGAAATAATCAAGCTGATTTCGGTAATTGTGGTAAAGTTCTTCCAAATGTAAATTCTGTTCTAACAAATTTGGTTTTGGTAGAAAAATTGAGTGAGAACTACCTAGCATTACAACGTGCAAATGGAAATAGAATACAACAAAGGCTAAATCTCATAATCGACTCAATAAATGCTCAAGATTCAACAGCAACAGCTAATGTCTTAAATGATTGGGTTTCTCTAAACTGTCTAGGCGACTTAAAACAAATTGACTATTTAAACACAATTGGGGATTTAATTAATGAATTTGATATTGGTTATAATTGTGAAACCAAAAGCTATTTGGCATCTATTCAAATAATTTCACTTTATAACAACGACCCAAATAATTTTAAAGCCGCTTGTACTTTTAGTAATTACCGTTTAGACAAGCAACGCTTTGACCAAACTCTTAAAACTTTTAATTGTACTTGGAGAAATATTAGCACAAGTCAAACAGCTGGAAAACTAGTAGTAAAATTTCCACAAGTGATACATATTTCAAATGGTCAAAGGGATATTTTGACATTTATATCAATGCTATTTAGAGCTAAAAGGCATTTAAAAAAGGGTGTAAATATTTTGATAATTGATGAAGTATTTGATTATTTAGATGATGCTAATCTAACAGCAGCTCAATATTACATTACTCAATTTATAAAGGATTTCAAGCTTGCCGATAAAAAGATTTACCCTTTAATATTGACACATTTGAACCCTAATTATTTTAAAAATTTCACATTTAGTAATCAAAAGGTCTTCTATCTCAACAAGTCCACTATTCAAGTTGCTCAAGGACTAATTAACCTTTTGAGAAATAGAGACGATTTGACCATCAAAGATGATTTGTCTAAATATTTACTTCATTACGACCCAGGAACAATTAACAAGCGAAATGAATTTAGAGCATTAAATATACCTGAACTTTGGGGAGAAAATGACAATTTCAAAAACCACCTAAACAATGAAGTACAAAACTATTTAACCGACCAACCTTACGACCCTTTTGCTTTATGTGGTGGTTTAAGAATAAGAATAGAAGAAATCGCTTACAACAAACTTCAAAGTCCTGATGCCAGAATTGCCTTTCTAGGTACTCATAAAACTAGAAGTAAATTGGAAAAAGCAGAAGAAATGGGTTTTACCTCACCAGAATCTCACTATTTATTAGGAATTATATATAATGAAGGAATGCATTGGAAGTTGAATCAAGATAATGTTTCACCAATCGCAGCAAAATTGGAAAACCTAACAATCAAAAAATTAATTGCGGACGTGTTCGCTTAAGAGAAATATGGAGAAAGGCCAGCACCTAACAATGTATAAAAATAATAGCGGTTTAATCGCTAAAACAAAAGAAGGTAATAATAAAAAAGGTCTGTGTTTAACCGAAAAGTTAGTGCATTTTAATCCGCTACTATTCTTATACTAAACGTTGGCAATAATTAACACTCATTAACTTTAGATAACATAAAAAGTATTTACATATAAGTAAGTTTGCAACTTAACTTTAATATAAAAAGATTATGAAAAAAATAATTTTATTTTTTTTAATTAG
>Ga0209406_1003062_pt1 | contig 10828 bp, 7 predicted proteins | sample COGITO_mtgs_1204_FD_184808 | JGI IMG/M metagenome (GOLD analysis project Ga0209406, IMG submission 184808) | Pelagic marine microbial communities from North Sea - COGITO_mtgs_120426 (SPAdes) (version 2) | ecosystem: Environmental > Aquatic > Marine > Epipelagic ...
AAAAATTGTTGACATCTAATTGTTACTCCGTTAATTCATCTTGTCTGCGAAGACAAGCGCTTGCTGAAACTTGCCTTCCCAGTTGCCGCTTTCCATCTCATTCACGCAGCGGCGCCTCGGTCGGGCTGTTTAATCTCTCATAAACTATCACACCTACCTCTGAATATACGCGAACCTTTGAGACAAAAATCACTAATTATCGCGTGCACACCCAAAATATTTTGGGCGCAAGCAAAACAAGAAAAACCGGACGTGGGCCGAAGCAAAAACTGCGGGTCGGTTGCGTAAAATATCCCGCCAAGCTTCCTGACTGACCGTCAATCCGCTCAAACCCAATAGCTTGCCTATTCCTAAACGGGGTTGCGCAAGAAATGGATCAAAGTGCTGAAACAACGCTACAACCAAGGCCGTTTAGAGTAGATCGCGTTTTTTTGAAGACCGACGCTGACCCATGATGCCTCAGGGGCTCTCCGGCCGACTGACAACGGTGGCCCGGGTGCTCAGGTGACCACTGTCCATCGACAACAGCCATGGGGAAATGGTTTTGAGGTCTTGAACGCCGGATGCGCATCACCGCAGCTGGCGCTCATGGGTTGCTTTGCAAAACAGGTAAGGGAGACTTTACTGCTCTTGGCTCTTCTTTTGTTCCGGCGGCTGTTGATAAATCAGCATTGGCTCGCTCTTGCCAAGAATCACATTCTCATCAACGACCACTTTCACAACTTCTTCTTCAGAAGGAATGTCGTACATAACATCCAGCAAAACAGATTCTAAAATCGAGCGTAAACCCCGCGCGCCCGTTTTGCGCTCTGTCGCTTTACGGGCGATCGCCCTTAAAGCGTCTTCCCGAAAATCAATCTCAACCTCTTCCATTTCGAAGAGCTTGGCGTACTGTTTGGTGTACGCATTCTTAGGCTCTGTCAATATTCGTACAAGCGCGTCCTCATCCAGTTCGTCAAGGGTCGCGAGCACCGGTAACCGGCCAACGAATTCTGGGATCAAGCCATATCGAACCAGATCTTCTGGCTCAACGGTTTTGAGGGTTTCCCCTAGGTTTTTCTTACTGCTTTCTGAAACGACCGTCGCACCAAAGCCGATCCCACTTTTAGCGGAGCGATCCAGAATGACCTTGTCGAGCCCTGCAAAAGCGCCACCACAGATGAACAAGATATTGGAGGTATCAACCTGCAGGAATTCTTGCTGCGGATGCTTGCGACCGCCCTGCGGCGGTACTGAGGCCACGGTGCCTTCTATTAATTTCAATAGCGCTTGCTGAACGCCCTCACCGGATACGTCTCTGGTGATCGATGGGTTATCACTTTTTCGAGAGATCTTATCAATTTCATCGATGTAAACGATCCCCACCTGTGCTTTATCCACATCGTAATCACATTTTTGAAGGAGCTTTTGAATGATGTTTTCGACATCTTCACCGACATAGCCCGCCTCGGTCAGCGTGGTTGCATCTGCGATGGTAAAGGGCACGTCGAGCAATCTTGCTAAGGTCTCGGCGAGTAATGTCTTACCAACACCCGTTGGCCCAACCAATAAGATATTGCTTTTTTGAAGCTCCACATCGTCTTTCTTACCGGAGTAGTTCAGACGCTTGTAGTGATTGTACACTGCCACCGCGAGCACACGTTTTGCTCGGGTTTGACCAATGACATACTCATCGAGAATCGCGCTGATCTCGCGAGGTGTCGGGAGCTTTTTAAACTCGGCTTCATCAGGCGTTTCTTGCAATTCTTCACGAATGATATCGTTGCACAACTCGACGCACTCATCACAAACATAAACGGATGGTCCGGCAATCAGTTTCCGAACTTCGTGCTGACTTTTGCCACAGAAGTTACAGTGTAGTAACTTTCCGTCGCCATTATTTCCATCATGATCGTCAGACATATTCACCTCACTTCCGATTCTTTCGAAAAATTCCGAGTCGCTGGTGCAGTTTGCGGTCCGGCGCGACCTTGCTACGTTTAGATCAAGACATTACTTGTCAAGACATTGCTATCGATCTTTCAACGATACCCGAGTCTAAAACAGCTCGGACTGCTTCACCCGATGATGATCAACCGAATGACTAAACCTTAAATCATCCCAAGCGGTCTGACCAGTCTGTTGGTTAACACGACTCAAATCGCCACCTTTAAGGGTCAACCTTTGAGGATCAAAATTCGTCTTTGCGCCGCCGATTTTTAGTACCGCTTATTTGACGGCCGATAGATTTATCGATCTCGGCTCTTGGACCTTATCGATTAACCCATAAGCCTGGGCATCATGTGCATTCATAAAATAGTCACGCTCTGTATCTAAGGCGAGCTGCTCTGGTGTCTTGCCGGTATGAAATCCCATGATTTCGTTCATCCGCTCACGCAGGTATAGGATCTCTTTTGCCTGTATTTCAATGTCCGAAGCTTGACCCTGCGAGCCACCGCTCGGCTGATGGATCATCACCCTAGAATTCGGCAAACAATACCGCTTACCCGCAGCGCCGCCGGCCAACAACAGGGCGCCCATACTCGCTGCTTGGCCAATACACAAGGTTGATACATCGCAATTAATGAACTGCATCGTGTCGTAGATTGCAAGACCTGCGGTCACCGACCCCCCTGGCGAATTGATATACAACTGAACATCCTTGTCTGCATTTTCAGACTCAGCGAACAGTAACTGTGCAACGATTAAATTGGCCACATTGTCATCAATGGGTCCGACAACGAAGATAATGCGCTCCTTCAAAAGCCTGCTGTAAATATCGTAAGAACGTTCACCTCGAGCAGTTTGCTCTAGAACCATTGGGATCAAACCGAGACCTTGTGTCACCGGCTGCATTGAATCATTAAAATCTGACTTCATGGGTACGGCCCTTTTCCTAATCTGCTTTACGGGAAACTTAAACCTTTTCTAACAGGCTGATCGGCACCTTGCAACGCGAGGCTATTGGCCTTATTCGACCGTTACACCTTTATTCTTCTATCTGCCTTTAACGGGCTTTCTCAGCAAACCCCTTTTGAACTAAGAACTCATCATCTGGCATCAGGTACTCAAAGATTGACCCAACGCCTGCACCCCTCCTGATATAAGCCCTAAATTTCAAAATTCAAGGGCCCATCCAGCGTGCGACCAGACTGCCTTGAATCTCGACCGCGCCTGCTTTTATTACGCGCTCATAACTATAAACATCTCGTCAGTCGTTCGTCTTTAATTTTAGACACGAATCTGCTACCACTAAGCAAGTTATAACCCTGCTGCCCCCTTTTCTACGCATTTGGCGCCGCTCAAGATTATCGACAGACCGCAAAGCCTGCTTTTTCCGATACAAACTGACGTCAAACTGAACCCTAATAACCTCGCAGGAGAAACCCTAAATTCAGGACCCTTTAAGCTTTATCATCAGCGCCAGCGTTATCCGCCGTCGCGTCATCGAGCACCTCAGCGGCATCCTCGCCTTCACCTTCACCTTCACCTTCAGCGACTTCCGGTTCAGCGGGCTTAAGTGCCTCTTCATAGCTAACGGGTAATTCTTCAATATGCGCGGAGGCTAAAATTAACGCAACAATTTGCTCTTCCAGCACCAAGCTTTGAACCTGATTCAACTGCTGCTCATTACTATAGTAGTAATTAATCAGCTGCTCAGGCTGCTCATAGCTGCTCGCTATTTCCTCTATTTTGGAACGGACCTGCGCCTCGTCGGCAACCACATTATTCTGTTCAACAATTGCGTTCACAATCAGGCCGAGCTTAACCCGCCGCTCGGCTTGATCGGTAAATAACTCGAGCGGCAGCATATTTACATCGAATTGCTGCCCCCCGCCAAACTGTTGCACCATTTCTTGGCGCATACGGTTGCATTCTTCGTTCACTAAGGCTTTAGGCGAATCCACAGGCGTCACTTTAATCAACCCATCCATCACTTGGGTTTTGACCCGATTTTCAACCGCTGCCTTCAGCTCTTTTTCCATATTATTTTGAACTTCAACTCGAAAGGCATCCATACCGCCATCTTCGACCCCAAATTCCTTAAAAAAATCCTCGTCTAATTCTGGCAGAGTCGATTCGGCAACCTCATGAACTTTGACCGCAAACACAGCCTGCTTACCCGCCAAATCTTCCGCCTGATAATCCTCGGGGAAGGTCACCGTGACATCTTGTTCATCACCCGTCTTTAAACCAACAATCCCATCTTCAAACCCGGGAATCATCGAATTGGACCCTAGAACCAGCTTATTGCCGTCGGCTTGTCCGCCATCAAAGGCTTCCCCGTCGACCGTCCCTGAGAAGTCAATCGTTACCTGGTCTTCGAGTGCCGCGGCTCGGTCAACCGCTAAGAAGGATTTACGCTGCTCCCTGAGCTTCTCAATCATCATCTCGAGATCGTCTGGCGACACTTCAGCCACCGGCTTTGACACACTGATATCTTCGAACGCGCCTAACTTAATTTCCGGAAAAATTTCAATCAAAGCAGAGAATGAGAGGTCTTTATCCAGCTCCATCACGACATCATTGATTTCCGGCATGCCCGCAGGCTTTAAAGATTGCTGATCAACGGCCGCTGCAAAGCTTTGCTGCATGATTTCGCTAGAGACTTCTTGCAAAATGCCCGGCCCAAATCGACGACGAACTTCTCTTATAGGCACCTTGCCGGGCCGAAAGCCTTTGATCCGAACCTGCCCCGCGGCCTGCTTAATCTTGCCTTCGACCTTCTCGGAGACTTCCGAGGCGGGCACCGTAATGCGCATCTTGCGCTCAAGTTTTGAAACTGTCTCAACCGTAACTTGCATAACCGTTCACCACCTCGATATGGTACTCGCAGAACAGCCTTAAGCTCGTCGAGCTTTTAGCATCTTGCTGTTGTCTTAAAAGTGGTGCGAAAGGAGAGACTCGAACTCTCACACCTTGCGGTACTGGAACCTAAATCCAGCGCGTCTACCAATTCCGCCACTTTCGCATTGTTTGATCACCCCAGCCGGACGGATTACCCGAACGCGGACCGGTGCACCCGTGGATCTAGACCCTTCGGGGGCGGCAATTATAGAGCCTATAAGAAGCCATCACAACCGCCGAATCAGAACCTGTTCCAATAAAACCCAAGATGATTGCTCGTCAATCACATTTCTTTAGAAATCCAATAACTTAGCGTAACGATCTCGGTGGTAGGCGGCATTACCCAAAGCATTTTCAAGAACCCTCGCGCGCTTCAAGTAAAAACCGGCGTCGAACTCATCCGTCATCCCAATACCGCCATGAATCTGGATCAATTGGCTCGACATCTCGTGCAGAAACTCACTCGCCTTACATTTTGCCAGCGCAACCAGTTCCTGAGCATCCTGAGAGCCCTGATCAAGCGCTGTGAGCGCCGCTTCAACGCAAGAACGGGTTAACTCCATTTCAGCGTAAAGCCCAGCAGCGCGATGACCGAGCGCTTGAAAACCACCGATAACTTGACCGAACTGTTTCCGCGTTTTGAGATAATCCAAGGTCATATCAAAGGCCGCCGCGGCCGTGCCAAGCATCTCAGCGGCAAGCGCCGCCGTTGCAACGGAGAGCACTGCTTCGAGCACAGCTTTACCCGTATCGGGCCCTGCCAACATGGCATCTACATCAAGGGTCACCCCGTCAAAGGTAACACTTGCGTACCCTCTAGAATCCATCGTTTTGACAGCATGACGATGAACGCCCGGGGCATCACAGGCAACCAAAAACAAGCCAACGCCTTGTTCGCCCGCCCCATGATCGACATTTGCAACCACAACGAAATCGGTTGCTGCACTGCCTTCCATGACAAATTGTTTCGTGCCGGACAGCCTCACACCGCTCGAGGTCAGTTCTGCACGACACTTTATCTGACTGGGGTTGTGCCTTGGTCCCTCTTCCAACGCAAGTACGACCAGTCGGCTACCATCGGCAATTTTCGGGAGCAAACTTTGCTTTTGATCCTCGGAGCCCGAGTGCATCAGGGCCGCGGCCCCGACTACGGATGAGGCGTATAAAGGAGAAGCCACCAGGTTTCTCCCTAATTGCTCCAAAACCAAACCAAGCGTCTGATAGCCCAACCCTGCCCCGCCATACGTCTCGGGTACGACGAGACCCGTCCAACCCATCTCAATCATTGCTTGCCAAGTCTCAGAAAAGAAACCCTGAGCGAGACCTTGATCTCGCATTGCACGAAAGGTTGAAACCGGCGCTTGTTCCCGCACCCAGGCTGAGGCCTGGTCTTTAATCATTTGTTGCTCTTCACTTAATGCAGCCATCGTGATCTCCCCCGTTAACCTTTTTGTGTCGTTTCTGGCAGACCCAGGATGTTCTTCGCAATAATATTGTTTTGGATTTCAAACGAGCCGCCATAGATCGAGATTGCCTTACCCCCAAGCCAGCCTCGGACATGCTCAATTTCATCCTCACTAAAGTCATCGCCTTCCCAGCCTAAGCCCTGGTGACCCATGAACTCCAAGGTGAGTTCGGCGCGCTCCTGAGAGACTCTTGTGGCCGAGTTTTTGAGAATTGAGGCCGCAGCGCTGACCTCTGGATTACCCTTGGCCTCTGCTGTGATCCGCGCAATGGTTAAACCATGTGCTCTGGTATGCATCAGATGGTCTGCAATTCGAACGCGTAGGTCCGCATCCGCAAGCTCACCGGTTTCCGTCTCACCAACATACGATTTGGCAAGTGATTGCAAAGAACCCGAGACTTTATTGCTGGTCGGGCGCGCGCCAGTTTGACTGGCCCGTTCGTACTGCAACAACCGCTTACCGACACTCCACCCATCGTTAAGTGCGCCAAGCAAATCGTCCTTCTCAGCTCTTGCATCATTAAAAAAGGTTTCACAAAAGGGAGACGCCCCTGCGATCAACTTAATCGGCCGCGTCTCAACCCCAGGCTGATCCATTTCAAGCATCAAGAAACTAATGCCATCACGCTTCTTAACACTGCTGTCCGTCCGCACGAGCGCGCCACACCACTGAGAAATATCCGCGCCCGAGGTCCATACTTTCTGACCATTAATCAACCAATGATCGCCGTTTTCCTCGGCTTTTGTGGCTAAGGATGCGAGATCTGATCCGGCATTCGGCTCAGAGTACCCCAAACACCAGCGAACCTTGCCACTGCAGATCCCTGGGATATGGCGCTGTTTTTGGTCTTCAGTACCATATTCTAGAATCGTTGGGCCCACCATTGTCACGCCCATTCCAGCCAACAGCGGGATCGGATTAATCGCCCCTACTCGATGCATTTCTTCCGACAAGACCTTCGCTTCTTGATGATTTAACCCACCGCCACCAAGTTCTGCAGGCCAAGTTGGCGTACCCCAACCCCGACTCGCCAGCCGGTCGCGCCAAAGCGCCGCCTCACCCTCGACGACTCGGTCGCCTTCGACCCCGCCAAAAGGCGCAATTCCCTGACTCTTTAGGTTTTCGGGGAAATTCCCTTGCAACCATTCTGCGACTTCTGCTCGAAACGTATCGAGGTTACCTGCCTGGTCTGTCATGTTCATTCCTTTCCTATTCATGTTTGGATTCTTGTTTTTGTCTATCTGCCCTTGCTGACGCCGCAACTTAAGACGCAAAGCGTGCATGATTTGCCTGCAATCGCGCTTTGATTCAGACAATAAACTCGGCGTCCTAGGCGGCACTAACGCGTCGCATCAAACCCTCACCGCGCCCGGCTTTTAGGGCCTGCCGCCTGTTTACCGTAAAACTAAATGATCCCTTATTGGGTAATCGAGCGCTGACAAGCATAGCAAACGGCTCCCTCAATCAAAACGGCCTCGATGCACGGACCGGATATTCATCAAATCAATATCCTTTGATCCTCAATCAAATCTGCATGAGTTCTCGCAGCCGCTTCCTCTGTCTCATCGAACCACGGTTCGTTTAGCGCGTCCGACACCCAATCCCGCATGGGTTCCAGCGCCAAAAGTCGATGACAATAATCAATGCTTGGCTGTGTGAGCGGCAAACCATAACCTACGACTCGGATCGCAACTGGGCAGAAAAACGCGTCAGCCGCCGAAAAATTTTTTCCAGCCAAAAAATCACCACCAAAGCGGGCTAAACCATCGCAAAACACCTCATCCAACCGATCGAGGTCCCGGGCAAGCTCGGCAGACACCGATCGAACCTGAAACCGTGCAGAACAAATCATGGGGCATTCCCCTCGCAAAGCGTGAAACCCAGCATGCATTTCGCTGCTGACTGACCGCGCATAGGTTCTTGCAGCTCTTGAGGTTGGCCAAACCTGCGGTCTGGTCTCTGCCAAATATTCGATAATGGCCAAAGAATCCCAAACGACCTCCTTGCCATCCTGCAGACAGGGCACCCGACCATTGGGTGAAAACGTTTTGTAACGCTGATAGTTATCGGGCCCATCAAACGGCATTAGGATCTCCTGGAAGGGAATATCCAAGCTTCGCATTAAGACCCAGGGCCGTAATGACCACGAGGAATAGTTTTTATTACCGATATAAAGCTGATTCATTTGGGGCGTCTGTAGGGCCATAGCCATTTGCGGCCATACTATACCAATGCCGGCTCTGTAGACGTCAAGCGCGCTAGCGCCATTCAAATGCTGTTTTCTACAAATTGCTTATCAGCATAGCCTAACCCGAGTATGACGCCACTAAAGATCATTCTGCAGCCTTCTAAGGTCGTCTTCTTTTCTCGAACCATTTTAAAGCCGCATCTATTTGTACTTACCATTTTTGGGATGATGTCATAAATTCTCCTCACGGATTCGGCTCCAAAATCGTGATTGATAAAAACAGTCAAGTTTGATGTTTGCTTTTCAACGGAACCCCGAAAAAGATATAAGGACCATCAAATTTCAGTGCATACCGACACGCTGCCCTATAATTTGCCAAAAGGGGTGATCGCAGTAATTGTTCTGGAGAGAAAAGGTCCTAAAGCCTTTGGGACAAAACGACCTTCAAGGCAGGACAAGCGCATGCGCGACCTGTCTGTCATATGATTTAAAGCGTTGCGACGCAACAAGCAGCGTGTCGAGAATTTTGAGGACTTACCTCTGGGAACCTTATAGAAAGGGAATTAACCGCCTGCGATCCTTCAACTGATCTAGACACTCATCCGTTTCTGAATCACCCCTAATTAAGAGAGAGTGGGGTATAAGCCAAAAGCCACCAAGATATGGGGTGAGCGACGGGGATTGAACCCGCGACCACCGGAATCACAATCCGGGGCTCTACCAACTGAGCTACGCCCACCATTTCGAACTCTCTACTATTTATTACGACCAAGGCCTACAGGGGTTGCAGCGCCGGAGGCCTTTATTGTCAAGTGAAGTGGTACGCCCGACAGGAATCGAACCTGTAACCCTCGGCTTAGAAGGCCGATGCTCTATCCAGTTGAGCTACGGGCGCAAGCTTCGCCGAACTTGTACTGTTTATCGATTTCTTTGTCGCCCCAGCCAGGCTTGACGCCCGTTTGCTTGCACTTGAAATTGGTCGGGGTAGAGAGATTCGAACTCCCGACATCCTGCTCCCAAAGCAGGCGCGCTACCAGACTGCGCTATACCCCGAATGTCAACTGCTGATGCTACAACGGATTGCCTAAACGATCCACTGACCCGGGTCAAAACGTTTTCCTCGACCCCGCTTCCGCACGCCGCAGATTCTACTGAATGTTTCGGGCCAGCGTCAACGACGACAGGATTAAATATTGAATAAAGACGACGGACTCGAAGAAGAAACCGCAGAAAGCAGGCTGTTGAGCCCCCAACCGGCACTGTTGCAGCACCGCTCAACTGTTATAATCGCCTGAAACCAAGCGATTTAATATGACCCATTACTTCATATCCGATCTTCACCTCGACCCAAGTCGATCGCACTGCATTGAAGGATTCCTTCGATACCTGTCCGAGATCAAAGCAAGCGATCAACTTTACATTTTAGGCGACTTATTCGAAGCCTGGCTTGGGGATGACGACGACACCCCCTTCACTCAGGCCATAGCCTCCGCCTTACAGGCCTGTCTGGGGAACTTATATTTTATGCACGGTAACCGAGATTTCTTGTTGGGCGAGGCCTATGCTGCGCGTTGCGGCTTGACCTTACTGCCAGAACACCATCAGATTACAGTCGGATCCGAAACGATTTTGCTGCTACATGGGGACAGTTTGTGTACCGATGATACCGCCTACATGAAAATCCGACCGATGTTGCGTGACCCAAGCTTTCAACAGCAGCTCCTCGCAAAACCGATTCTCGAGCGCCAGGCGATTGCGCTTGATGCCCGGGCCGAAAGTCAGGCCCATACGAGTCAAACCAAACTCGCCATCATGGACGTCACCCCCCACGCTGTGCGCGACGTCCTGCAGGCGCAGCAGTGCCAGACAATGATTCATGGTCACACCCATCGTCCGTTTGATCATCATTCAGTATTGGATAATCAAATCGGGCGACGCATGGTACTGGGTGATTGGGACAATGAGGGCTGGCATATTCGCGAGACAGACAGCGGGCTGATTCTAGAAGCCTTCGCACTTTAGTCCCTTAAGGCAAGAACGACCGCCGCCGCAACCGTCATCCTTGACCACATCAAGCGGCTTATCGACCATCTGACAAACCGCTTTAGATCGATTGCCTAGCGCCCTTTCAAATCACAAGCGACGCGAGCCTAGGCCAAGTTCAATAACAGTCGCTCATGGCGCCAGCCCTTACCTGCGACCTTTCAAGCAAGGCCCGACGATCTGGCAATCCGAAGCTGATCTATCCGAAGACGCCGCCCCAGGCTTCATCTCGCAGGGTTCCCCATGCGCCAAGTACCACAATAAATTATTCTGTCTGAATACCCGGCACACCCGAATGAAACCG
>Ga0209406_1003073_pt1 | contig 10802 bp, 9 predicted proteins | sample COGITO_mtgs_1204_FD_184808 | JGI IMG/M metagenome (GOLD analysis project Ga0209406, IMG submission 184808) | Pelagic marine microbial communities from North Sea - COGITO_mtgs_120426 (SPAdes) (version 2) | ecosystem: Environmental > Aquatic > Marine > Epipelagic ...
AAATCAATAAGATATCTCGCTATTTCCGCCATGCAAGACAGTGTAACTGATAAATTTGCCAGGGTGGCCCGCTAAAACCCCTCGCTGGGTATGTTTTCGGCTAGTCGGCCAGCAGATTGGCGTATTATTGTAGCGACCTGTCTTTGGCGTTATGCTCGAAATACTAGCAGAACACTCCAGGGCTTTCAGGCAAGGGTGCATCGAATGAAAAATTACTGCTTTTCTTCTCTATTTATAGCGCTGCTCTATGTCTCGGTTGGGCCCGTTTCTGCCCAAGATCCGGGTATTCCGCGCATGCAAGACGGCAAACCGGACCTTCAGGGGTATTGGTCAAACTCCTCGCAGACTCCGCTGGTACGCCCGCAAGAGCTGGGAGAGAAGGGCTTTCTCACCGAGGAGGAGGCCGCCGATGTAGAGCAAGGATGGCGTGATCGCTACAACATTGCCTCTGCGCCAGCCGACCCGGAACGGGCACCGCCCACAGACGGCAATGCAGACCTTGGCTATAACAGCTTTTGGTGGGATCCGCGTACAGATGCGATTCAGCTAGATGGTCAGTACCGCACCTCGATTATCGTAGACCCACCTAATGGGCAGATCCCCTATCTGAGCGGAGAGCGCCAACGGAATGACCTTCGCTCCATCTGGCGAGACCGGCCCGGCGTTGAGGCCTTCGATGCGCCGGAACTGCGCCCTCTGGCAGAGCGCTGCCTGCTGACCTTTGGCTCCGGGTCCGGTCCACCGATGTTACCGATTCTCTACAACAGCAACTACCAGATTGTGCAAACCCAGGACTACGTGATGATTCTTGTAGAGATGGTTCACGATGCGCGAATCATTCCATTAGACAAGAGCAACCACGCGACAGACTTTGAGAAATGGATGGGAGATTCGGTGGCTTACTGGGAGGGGGACACTCTGGTCGTAAAGACTCGAGATTTTCACCCGCAGCAATCGTTTAGAGGCAGCTCGGAAGAGTTGTTGATTACGGAACGCTTTAGCCTGCAAGGCGATGACAAGATAAAATACGCTTTCACTCTGGAAGACCCACTCAGCTATACCCAGCCATGGACTGGCGAGATTGCTATGAATCGCAAGCCAGCCGGCGAAGTGATGTATGAGTATGCCTGCCATGAGGGGAACTATGCCTTTCCCGGAATCCTGGGCGGCGCAAGACGGCAGGAGCAGGAACAAGCGTCTCTCTAGAGGGGCGGCTTTTAGAGATAGCAGCGCAGCGCTTTGGCGTTCGTGTTGCTATTTTCATGGCCCACGGGGCCTGCTTCTGCAATCGCATAAAGTAGCCGAACCGAGTATAGTTGCGGCCAGTTCACGATAAACCCCAAGGGTGTCAATCCACGTATTATGTTTGCCTCTTTAACCCGAATTTATAGCTCCCTCGTTTTCCACAAACCCTATGTCGTAATCGCTGTACTGCTATTGCTGGTTGGATTCTTTGGCTGGCAGGCACAAAATTTTCGACTGGATGCCTCCGCCGACTCTCTGCTCTTGGAAGACGATCCGGATCTCGAGTTTTCTCGCGAGATGAATGAACGCTATGGCGCGAGCGAGTCAGTAACGGTTGCCTATACGCCCACCGGAGATCTCTTCAGTCGAGACGAACTGAACAGGCTCGGTGAGCTTCGCGAAGAGCTGCTGGGTATAGAGCGTGTCGCCTCGGTGGATAGTATTCTCAATGTGCCCATATTCGAGGACACGCCACTTACAGGCATCTCGGAAAACTATCTAACACTGGCGAATCAAGATATCGACCTTGTCGCTGCACGAGAAGAATTAGTAAATAGCCCCGTATTTAGAAACGCAGTCATTAGTCCAGACGGGCAGACCGCCGGCATGTTGGTTGGTTTCGAGATCGATGAGCGGGCACGTGAGCTGATAGGGCGACGCACCGAACTGCGCAACAAGGCGCGGCTAGAGCAGCTCTCGACCGATGAGGCCAGCGAGCTGGCCCAAGTGGAGGCAGACTACGCAGTACATAGCGTGCTCGCGGCGGATCGGCAGCACGAGATTATCAGCGTGGTCCGTCAGACGCTGGAACGTTATCGAGGTGACGCACAGATCTATCTGGGCGGCGCGCCGATGATCGCAGACGATCTGGTTACCTTCGTACAGGGTGACCTGAGTAGTTTTAGCTTCGCCGTCGTACTTCTCATTATATTCGCCTTGGGGCTTATCTTCCGCAAGGTGCGATGGGTAGCCCTGCCATTAGCCTGTTGTGCGGTAGCCGGCGTCATCATGGTTGGTGTGTTGGGGCTTATGGACTGGCGCGTGACGGTCGTGTCCTCGAATTTTATTTCGCTGCTACTGATTATCACCATATCGCTCACGGTACATCTGACGGTGCGTTACCGCGAATTAAGGGCGACCCGGCACTATACAAATCATGACAAACTCTTGCGACACTCTGTGTTGAGCATGTTTAGACCCTGTCTCTACACCGCACTAACCACCGCGGTTGCTTTCGGCTCTTTGATCGTGAGTGGCATACTGCCGATCATCACCTTCGGCTGGATGATGATGATGGGAGTGGCAACGGCGCTAATAGTAGCGTTCACTCTGTTCCCCGCCATCCTAAGCATTCTTAACAAAGACGAGTCCAGGCTTAATGCAAACGTAAAACTAGGCCTGACTTCGGCATTGGCATCACTCACAGAGAAGCTGGGCAACAAGGTCCTCTATATCTATCTCGCCGTAGTCTTGCTTAGTGGCATCGGTCTGTCCCAGATTCGCGTAGAGAATAGCTTCATCGATTATTTTCGAGAGAGCACTGAAATCTACCAAGGTATGTCACTGTTCGATGAGAGGTTGGGCGGCACACTCTCATTCGATGTCATTGTAAGTCTGCCAGAGGTTGAGGATGCTTTCGATGGTGGCTTTGGTTTCGGCGATGATACCGGTGGCAACGACGATGCTTATTGGTTCACCGCACCCAAGATGGAGCAGGTCAAGGCTATTCATCAATACCTGGATAATGACCCACAGACAGGCAAGGTGCTTTCGTTCGGAGCCGTAATTGAACTTGCCGAAAATCTTAACGACAATCAGCCCATAGATGGCTTGCTATGGGCGGTGCTCTATAATCGTATTCCAGAGACACTGAAAAGCACGGTACTGAATCCCTTCGTGTCGGTAAGCGAGAATCAGCTCCGGTTCAATGTGCGTGTAATCGAGTCTGCTGAAAATTTAAACCGCAATGAATTGCTGCAGCGCATCGAGGCTGGTATCGAGTCCGAATTTGGATTTGCAGACGAAGACGTGCGGCTAACTGGCATACTGGTTATGTACAACAATGTGTTGCAGAGTCTGTTTCAGTCGCAGATTCTAACCCTGGGCGTAGTGATGCTGGCCATCATGGTGATGTTTCTGGTCTTGTTTAGATCATTCATGATTGCCTTGATCTGTATTATCCCAAATGCCATCGCCGCTAGCTTCGTGCTCGGCATAATGGGCTGGCTAAGCATTCCGTTGGATATTATGACCATTACCATCGCGGCAATCTCGGTGGGGATCGGTGTCGACAATACTATTCACTATATGCATCGCTACAAGCGTGAGTTTCCTCGTTTCGGAAATTATCGGGACACGATGCACTTCTGCCATAACAGTATTGGTCGTGCGATGTACTTCACGTCGATGACGATCGTGGCGGGCTTTTCGATTCTCGCGCTTTCCAATTTCATTCCGACCATTGTATTCGGCCTGCTAACGAGTCTCGCCATGCTGGTGGCACTGGTGGGTTCGCTCACCCTATTGCCGCAGCTACTCGCGACATTTAAGCCTCTTGGGCCGGAAGTCGAACACGCGTCGAACTCATAGGCTCGGTGTGTTCGCCGCTTGCGGCGGAATCAGAGTGAATTATGATTCCCGATTCTCGTTTTTTTGTTAATCTGCCACACTGGTGTATCAAAAGTGTGAGCGTGACGGCAGACAGCTGCTGCGACACGGTTAGAATCAGCCAGTCTACCTGTGAATTAGAGGAAGTGTGAGTGATCCGCGTATTGATTTACTGTGCCATGCTGCTAGCCACGATTGCCTGTAGCGACAGAGGCTCTGCTATCGATCCGGCGGAACTCAGCTTAGTTGAGAAGTTTATGGCAAGCCCGAATGATCTAGCCCGAGGCCAGGCTATATTCGAAGGCTCCTGTGCGAGCTTCTGTCATACGATGGAACCGGAAGAGGGACTGGATGCCTCTTATCTATTCGACTGCCAATGGAACCATGCCCGCAGCGATCAGGAGATGTTCGACGTGATTACCAATGGTGTACTAGGTACCCGTATGGTGGGGTTCGGCTCGAACTTCCCCGAGGGGGACAATGATCTGTGGAAAGTCATCGCTTATATACGCAGCAACCAGCAAGCCTGTTAGAATCTATCCCCAATACTGCTTTTACTATTATCAGCAATACCGAAACGAGGTTTGAAATGGAAGTGAATTCCCCCGAAGAAGATAAGAAGCAAGATAAGCCATCCGAAAAATCGGGGTTCATGGACGAGAAACTTTTCAAGTCGCGCGCCATAACAATCTTTGGTGAAATTAACGACAAGATCGCCAGAGCCGTTACCGAGCGACTGTTGGCACTCGCGGCAGACAGCGACGAGCCTATTTCTATCTACATAAGCTCGCCAGGCGGACACGTTGAGTCCGGCGATGTTGTCTATGACATGATTAAGTTCATCAAGCCTGAGGTGAAGGTTATAGGTACCGGTTGGGTTGCCAGCGCTGCAGCAACTATCTATCTGGCAGCGTCTAAAGAAAATCGCTTCTCCTTACCTAATACCCGTTTCCTGGTGCACCAACCCTCTGGTGGTTCACGAGGAGATGCAACCGACATAGCGATTCAGGCTGAAGAGATCGTGAAGATGCGAGTCCGCATCAATCAGCTAATCGCGGACGAGACCGGCCAGCCTCTGGAGCGCGTCGCACAAGATACCGACCGTGATTTCTGGATGAGTGCTCAGGAGGCTGTAGACTACGGTATCGTGGGTAAGATTGTGAAATCGGTAGCGGAAATTTAACGCCTAGTTCTCTGCCTGATCAGCAAGTTTTCTGAAGACCGCCTGTCGGTCTTTGGAGAGCAGGCACACCACCATGAAGTCCGGCAGGCAGGTGGCTGCGAATGCGACCGCCGTGCTAGGGTTCACCAGTTCTGCCTGAATCGTACCGGTCACACCAGCGTATTCAATCTCGACCGTTACTATATTGCCTTCGATTTTTCCGTTCTCGTTGCTCCACTCAAAGCCTAGTGATTCGACCTGAGTCAGTTTGAGTTCTTCGTTCTCAACTTCGACGGCGATGCTGAACAGCGTGCCAGCGACAATCCATTTTCCGTCCCAATGGGCCGATAAATCTTCCTGCGCGTTTGCACCGGTAACTAACAGAGCCAGCACGAAGAATGCGCTGAATCTAATCAAAATATTCTTAAGCAAGGCCAATTCCAACTCCAAATAGTTCGCCGTGATAGAGACCGATGACAGTATACAAAACCAGACCGGCCAGGATGGAGATAATGTCCCACACGAAGGAAGGAGATTTCGAGTCGACATCGACAACGCCGCGCATGCTGAATAGCTTGATCGCAGACCAGAGGGCGAAACTACCGAATAGCAGCATCGACGCCAGGTCTCCGTTTGCCCACAGATGGGAAAGGCTCCATAGCAGAATGCCTAGTAGCATTGGATTGCGCAATAATTTGCGTAGATAAGATAGCGGCACATTGCCTGCCACAACGCAGATCAATGCCGGAATCATAAGCATCAGGCTAAGCGATCGCCATTCGTAGATAGGTTGCCAGATCATCTGAAAGGGGGAGATTGCTTTGCCCCAGATGATCAGCCCGAGCCCGGCGAGGGAAATCAGGCTATATAGGCCCATGTAGGCACCCTCGGAGGGAAGTGCATCCTTTAAGCCCTGCCGCAGCCCAAACTCCCTCAGCAAATGGGGAGCCATAAACAGGATTAACCCGAGAACTAATACGCTCATGTCTTACCTCTAACTAGCAGAGCCAAGTGTAGCACGGCTGGCGGCAGCTAATAATACGGTTGCCACGTAGCCCGCCTTTGCCAATAGCCGGCTGCGGGTTCCCAAGAGGAAGCAACAAGTGGTGCAATTGCCCGTCTTTGGGGCAATCAGTAATTCTGGGAGCAGACCAACGTCTCGCCAGGGGACTAACCGTAGCTTCATGTTGAATGAACGGCTGGTCTTAGAGCTTATTCTTGAGGGTCACGCTGACACCGAGCATATTTAGGCGCAATGAGCATTTGGACTAGTTTGACCGTCCAGAATGAGTTGTTGCGTCAAAATTTCAGTCATAAAACTCTCAGCCAGAATACTGTCTTGGAAATCATGAAATCCGAGGCAAAAAAAAGGCGCACCGCTGCGCCCGTTTTCCTTGCTTGAATCTAAACCTGCGCGATCGGAGTCGAGCGCGAGAAGTCGTGATTCTTAAGCGGTAACTCTCTGACTCTCTGGCCCGTCAGGATATAGAGTCCGTTACTGACCGCTGCGGCAATCGGTGGCGTGGAAGGTTCGCCCAGGCCGCCTAGTTTCTCTCCCGATTCTACGATATGCACATCGATCTCTGGCGCATCGGCCATGCGAACCATCTCGTAGTCAGGGAAGTTGTTCTGCGCGACGCGTCCATTCTCGATGGTGATCTCGCCATACAGCGCGGCGGTCAGACCATAGATGATGCCACTCTCAACCTGCGCCTCGACGGTGTCTGGATTTACCGCCCAGCCACAATCGATCGCGCAAGTGACCTTGTGTATCACCGGTCGATTGTTCGTATCGAGAGACACCTCGGCAACTTCGGCAACTATGCTGCCGAAACTTTCCTGTACCGCGATACCCAGGGCATGACCCTCCGGTAGATTCTCGCCATAGCCTGCTGCCTCGGCAGCCACTTCGAGAACCTTGCGATGACGTGGATGGTCGGCAAGCATTTCCATGCGGAACTGATAGGGATTCTTGCCAGAGCGGTGCGCGATCTCGTCGACAAAGGACTCGGTGAAGAAAGTCTGTTGCGAGTGATCGACGCTTCGCCATGCGGCTATCGGCACATGGGTGTCGCCATCGACAACGCGAATCGATTTATTCGGAATCGCGTAAGGAATGTGAGACGCACCCGGTGTTTGAATAGGGCCCGTGAAGCGATTGTGCCAAGCCTGTACCACGCCATTCGCATCGAAGGCGGCCTTAAAATTACTCGCAACGGCAGGGCGATAGTAATCCTGCTGCATATCGTCTTCGCGACTCATAACAGTCTTCACCGGAACATCGAATTCCTTGGCGATAAGTGTCGCGTGGTCGATGACGTTCCAGTTAAAAGGCAGTCTTCTGCCAAAGCCGCCACCGAGATAGCAGTGGTGGAAGATAGCGTCATCTTCGGCCACGCCGGCGATCTTGGCGACACGGCCCTTAATGCCCAGAGCGTCCTGCGTACTGGTCCAGACCTCTACTATGCCATCATGTAGATGCACTGTGCAGTTCATCGGTTCCATCGCCGCGTGCGCGAGATAGGGAACGGTATAGTTTCCTTCGATCACGTCGCTTGCAGAATCCATTGCGTCCTCGGCATCGCCGATTTCCAAAACTTTACTATTCTTGTCCTCGGCAAGACTTCTCTCGAAGCCTGCAAAGAGATCGGCGCTGGACGTGGTGTCTGCATCAGAGGATTCAAACTGGGACTTCACCCCCTTCAGTGCTTCCTTGGCACGCCAGTAGCTATCGGCTACAACCGCGACCGAATCTTCTAACTCGATGATGCGTTTGACGCCGCGGCGACTCAGCACATCACCGGCATCGACCGAAACCAGTTTGGTACCGAAAACCGGTGCCAGACGAATCGCTGCATACAGCATATCTTCGCTGTGGGCATCGATGCCGTAGTTTGCTGTGCCATCAACCTTCGCGGGAATATCAACCCGGGATATCGCCTTGCCCATGATAGTGAACTGGGAGGGATCCTTTAGGGTCACATTCTCGGGTGGCTCAAGCAGTGCCGCATCGGCGGCGAGTTCGCCATAGCTTAATGAGCGGCCGCTGGCATTGTGTTGAACATGGCCAAGCTCGGTGCTGCAGTCATCGCGCGCGACGCTCCAGCGATTCGCTGCACATTCGATAAGCATCTGTCGGGCTGCAGCGCCTGCTGTACGCATGGCAGTTTCACCGGTAAAGCGAACCGACGAGCTGCCGCCGGTAGTTTGTAGATTCATCAGCTCGGCAATGCTAACCGCGCTCGCATTGACGATGCCTGTTAGAAAGCCCGGTAAACCAAATTCTCCTGCAAAGCCTTTGACCAGGTCGCCGTTGGCAAAGAGATCGATAGCCGGTGCCTGTTCGACGATGATGTCTTCCCATGCGGCATCTAGCTCATCCGCTGCCATCATCGGCAATGAGGTGTGAACGCCCTGACCCATCTCTGAGTGAGGCACATAAACCGTGATTGCGTTATTGGGCTCAATCTTGATGAAGGAAGTGACATAGTGTTCGCCCCCTGTGGCCAGCTCGGCATTCGCTCTGCGATGATTGCTTGGTTTCAACGCCGAGTAGCCAATCAGTACGCCACCGCCGACTACGGCTGAACTTAGTAGGAAACGTCTTCTGTTAATTTTCATCAGTAGTCTCCCTTACGCTATCGCTAATGAGCGAATTGCCTTGCGAACCCTGGGATAGGAGCCGCAGCGACAAACATTGGTGATGCTGCTATCGATATCCGCATCGCTAGGATTTGGGTTCGACGCGAGCAAGGAGGACACGGCCATGATCATGCCCGACTGGCAATAGCCACACTGTGGTACTTGATGATCTATCCATGCCTGTTGCACGGCGCTGAGGTCGGGTGCAGAAGGGTTTGCACCAGCCGCTACAGAGGCGAGGCCCTCAATTGTAGTGATTTGCGCTCCTTCAACCGCACTCACCGGTGTCACGCAGCTTCTTACTGCGTTGCCGTTTACGTGTACCGTGCAGGCACCACAGGAGGCAATACCACAGCCGAATTTCGTGCCGGTCATGCCGAGCTCGTCGCGAAGCGCCCAAAGTAAGGGCATCTCCGGCTCGATATCGAGATTCTGTTCTACACCATTCACCTTAAAAGTAGCCATAGCCAATCCCCCCGGGGAATTTTCTTGAGATTTTTTAAATGTCTTATTGGTTAGAGTATAGCAGCGCTAGAGGGTGAGAACACGAAATTGCCGGCCCCGAGCGAGGAGCTTGTCGCGCAATTGGGGTATAGTCATAGCCTGCATTTAGGCGAGAAAACAGGGCAGAACCCCTCAATGACAGCAACGACATCCTCCGGCATAGAATTCAATTACAGCGCTCTCGATACGGTGTTCGCTGGAGTCGAAGTCGCAAGCACGCTACCCGCCCTCATTGAGAGGGCGGCGGCGCAGCGGGTGCTGCTAGTCGCCTCAAACAGTCTGGCACAAGCAACTGACGAATTCGCCGAGTTACAGGCTGCTCTGGGGGCTAGCTGCGCGGGCCTTTTTCATGACATCGGCGCGCACACGCCACGCTCAGATGTGATGCGGACATTGCAGGCGGCACGTGCGGTGGATGCGGATCTGCTGGTCTCTTTAGGCGGAGGTTCTATCATCGATGCCTGCAAGGTCGTGCAGCTGGCTATGGATCAGAATGTCGAGACCGAGGCGCAGCTTATCGAGTACGCGCAGTTTGGCGATGGAACTCGGGGTTCGAAGTATGGCGATTTCAACCTCTTTAGTAGCGATCCAAAGATTCGCCAGATCGCCGTTCCGACTACCCTATCCGGTGCCGAGTTCAGTAATAACGGCGGCGTCTTGAACACGGAGATTTCCGCGAAGGAAGGCTACCGCGGCATCAATATCTGTCCGCAGACGATCATCTATGATCCAAGTTTAAGTCTACACACGCCCCAATGGCTTTGGCTTTCCACCGCCATTCGCTCTCTCGATCACGCCATAGAGGGATACTGTTCCGCCGACTCTCACCCTTTCCTCGATGGGCATTTTCTCCACGCCATGCGGCTGTTTGCCGCCTCCCTGTCTGATTGCAAACGAGCTCCACAGGACAGATCCGCCCGCAGCCTGAATCAACAGGCAGTCTGGCTGGCATGCTGTGGTCTCGGTTCGGTGTCCCATGGAGCGAGTCACGGCATAGGTTATATTCTCGGCAGCCTGTGTGCTGTGCCTCATGGCATTACCTCCTGCATAATGTTGCCAGCGGTGCTTGCCTTTAATGTCAGTGAGCAAATGACGCGGCAAGAGGCGATCATTGCTGCGCTGGGAAATACACACAGCAGTGCCGCCGCGTCTGTGAAAGCGCTGGTGGCGAGCCTCGGTTTGCCCACCTCTCTACGCGATGCGAACATTGACAGAGCACAGTTGCCGGTAATTGCAGAGAGAGCAGCAAAGCATCCGGTCGTTGCGAAGAATCCGCGAAAGATTGACGGCGCCGAAGATGTTCTGGAAATACTCGAGCTCGCCTGGTGAACATATGAAAAATGATAGGTATATAAGAACCCTACGAAGTTATTCATTTCTGAACCTTTTGGGTATTACGCTTCTACTGCTAAGCTCTTCAGGCTATTCGGCGGATGCTCAGGAGGAAACGCAATACGTACGTTTCATCGAGGGCACATCCCAATGGCAGGGCGAGCTGCAGACTGCCATCGTTAGCTTTGAGAATGATGCCGGAGTGAAGCTGAATCTGGTGGCGGCGGTACATCTGGGCGAAGAAGAATACTACGCCGCACTGAATGAATATTTCACGACTCAAGACGTGGTTCTCTATGAGTTGGTTGCC
>Ga0209406_1003087_pt1 | contig 10775 bp, 15 predicted proteins | sample COGITO_mtgs_1204_FD_184808 | JGI IMG/M metagenome (GOLD analysis project Ga0209406, IMG submission 184808) | Pelagic marine microbial communities from North Sea - COGITO_mtgs_120426 (SPAdes) (version 2) | ecosystem: Environmental > Aquatic > Marine > Epipelagic ...
GCTGTTAAAGACCAACCACTGGTTTGGCAATGTGTTCTCAATGCCATGGATTTTGGGTTTTTTGGATTGAATTGTTTTACAAGCTTTGCCCACAACATTCTGGCTGCGCGCATTTTTGCAATTTCTGTAAAGTGGTCCATTCCTATCGCCCAGAAGAAAGATAATCTTGGGGCAAATAAATCGATATCCATACCTGTTTCAATTCCTTTTCTGAGATATTCTAACCCGTCAGCAAGTGTGTAGGCCAATTCAATTTCTGCAGTTGCTCCCGCCTCTTGCATGTGATAGCCAGATATAGAGATAGAATTATATTTTGGCATGTTGGCACTTGTATACTTAAAAATATCAGCGATAATTTTCATGGATGGAGCAGGAGGGTAGATGTAGGTGTTTCTGACCATGAATTCTTTTAGAATATCGTTTTGTATGGTTCCTGAGAGATTTTCTGGAGAGACCCCTTGTTCTTCTGCCGCCACAATGTAAAAGGCTAAAATTGGCAATACAGCACCATTCATCGTCATAGAAACCGACATTTTATCTAATGGAATTTGATCAAATAAAACTTTCATATCCTCAACAGAATCGATCGCAACTCCAGCTTTACCAACATCTCCTTGAACTCGTTTGTGATCTGAATCGTATCCTCTATGGGTAGCTAGGTCAAATGCAACAGAGAGCCCTTTTTGACCAGCTTGTAGATTTCGTCTGTAAAAAGCATTGCTTTCTTCAGCAGTAGAGAAGCCTGCGTATTGTCTTATGGTCCAAGGCCTTTTAACATACATCGTCGCATAAGGTCCACGAAGATTTGGTGCAACCCCAGCGATAAAACCCTCATGGTCTAGAGCATATTGCGCTTTTTTTGTTTCGCTTTTTAGTGTTATATGTTGTATTTTTTTTCTATTCATTTATAGAAGTTACTTCTAATTTGATTCAATTACTGGGTTTCAATTGGTTTTATTTTGTCCTCTTCTCGGAGCGTAATCGTTCCTTTTCAAGAGGTTCTGAAATTCGTTTTCTAGTCAACGGACTAATTAATGTTTTTATAGGTCGTTTTTTTATAAAAGGATACAGTTCCAAATTTTGGTGCATCCTATCGTTCCTATTTTGTTGGAAATTTGTTCCTAATAAACGGGTTTCTTTTTCTTCTTTGGTGACACTGTTGTTAATTTTTTTCTGAATAGTACCTGTTTTTAATTGTTTTAAAAAGCCACCATTTTTCTCTATTTCTTTAAAAATAAGTAAGGCCTTTTCAGCCAATTGATGGGTAATGGATTCTATATAATAAGTGCCATCTGCAATATTTTGACCCCTGTTTAAAGAACTTTCTTGTTGTAGGATAAGAAGTTGGTTTCTTGCAATACGTTCACCAAATTCATTCGATTTTTGATAGATCGTGTCATAAGAAATATTAGAAATTGTATTTGCACCTCCTAAAATTGCGCTCATACATTCTGTAGTAGTTCTCAGCAAGTTTACATTATAATCGTACAAGGTTTTATTTCTATGACTTGGCTGTACAAACAGATGCGCATTAAAATTAGAGATATTGTATTCCTCTAATAGTGTTGTCCACAAGATTCTAAAGGCTCTTAATTTAGCGATTTCGAAAAAGTAATTGCTTCCAACAGAGAAAGTAAAGTGAATTTTTTTAGCAGCAACCTCTCCAAAATGATTCAAATATTCATTTCCATGGGCTAAAGTATAGGCAAGTTGTTGCGTAATTGTAGCACCGGTATTTTGATATAAATCGGATGAAACAGCAATGCAGTTGTTCGATTTTTTTTCAATTTCCTCTAGGATGCTAAAATCTTCTTTAAAGTTGAAAAACCAATTTCCAGTTGCTGCTAAATTTCCAATAATGTCAGTCTGAAAAAAGGTTGTATCAGAATTGATGTAATTTGCTATTTCAGTTTGAAATTCAGCCTCTAAAAAGGAAAAGTGAAAGTGCAAGGGAACCGTTTTCAAATCAATATTAAGGAGTACTTTTTTGTAATCAAAAATAGCATTTGCTTTAAACAAAATAGCATTCGCCCCTCTTTTTAAGGCATCAATAGCCAAAGAATTTGCTATTTTTTCCTGATCAATAAAAATGGTTTGACAAATATTAAATCCCTCTTTAAATTGTATAGGGTCATGATTTTTTCGATCCTCTGAAGTGTAAAAAGGTTTTATGACGATTCCATCAGTTGTTTTCCAAAGAAGTGATTCATTATAATCTTCTCCCTTTAATTCAACCTGGATTTTTTGTTTCCAAGCAGTTGGAGTTGTTTTCTCAAATTCATTAAATAGGGAGTAATTCACTTATTTTTCTGAGGTGTTAAATTCTATTAAATAGATCTCTTCATTGTCTTTTTTCATTAAATATTTTTCTCTTGCAAATTGTTCTAATTGAAGTGAATCTTGAAGCTTTTCAATGGTCGCTTTGTCTTCTGCGATCTTCTTTTTATAAAATGAGATGGTGCGCTCTAAATCTTGAACCTCGTTGTCAAATTTTCGGTGAATCAAATACGAATTTTCATCAAAAAAAAGCATCCATATTAGAAAAGGAATGAAGATTAAAACATATAAATTTGTGAGAATCTTTACTATTCTGTTATTTTTAAATCCTTGGAAAGTCATCAATTTTATAAGCGTTCGTTAATTACTGATCTTACAATATCTATTGCGACAGTATTGTGTCTGTCATTAGGGATGATGATATCTGCAAAATTCTTAGTTGGTTCTATGAACTGTCGGTGCATCGGTTTTAAGGTGTCTTGATAGCGGTTTAAAACTTCTTCGACATTTCTTCCTCTTTCAGTGATGTCTCTTCGAACTCTTCTTATAAGGCGTTCATCAGTATCTGCGTGTACAAATATTTTTATGTCGAATAAACTTCTAAGTTCTTCGTTGTTAAAAATTAAAATTCCTTCTACAATAATTACTTTCCTTGGATAGGTTGTAAGAGTGTCTTTGGTTCTATTATGAGTAACAAAAGAATATACAGGTTGCGCTATTGTTTCATTGGATTTTAATTTTTTAAGGTGCTCAACGATCAAATCAAAATCGATTGCTCTTGGATGGTCAAAATTTATTTTCGCCCTCTCCTCCAGAGATAAGTTGTCTGTTGCTTTGTAATATGAATCTTGAGATATAACACAAACTTCCTCTTCCGGTAAATGTTTAACTATTTGATTTACAACAGTGGTTTTTCCACTTCCTGTTCCTCCTGTTATTCCTATAATGAGCATATATCATATCTAATTTGAGCTCTAAAATAATAAAGATTTTACAATATTTTGAGGTTTTTTAATCTTATATAATTTCTAGTTGTGATTTTTAAACTGAAATAAAATTATTCGCACATTCAAGACGATGTGTATTCTTTCTTGATACCCTTGGATCGATTTATTTGAATTTTAGAGATAATTTTCTTTTTTTAGATGACAAGTATCTACGATACTAAGTTTTTAAGAGAGAAACGAAGTTAATGGTTGGGCGCTTTTGCAGTTATTTTGTTTGGCTACTGCAGTGCTTCTTTATAGGTTTTTAAACATCTTTCTCGCGCAAATTTATGTTCTACAATTGGAGAATCATAAGTCAATTCTTGAAATTCAGGTACCCATTTTTGGATGTAAATTAAATCTTTGTCAAATTTTTGAATTTGAGTCGTTGGGTTAAATATTCTGAAATAAGGCGCTGCATCTACACCACATCCTGCAACCCATTGCCAATTTCCAATATTACTTGATTGTTCATAATCATGCAATTTTTCTGCGAAATATGCTTCACCCCATCTCCAATCAATTAGTAAATGTTTGCAGAGAAAACTTCCTACAAGCATTCTCACCCTATTGTGCATAAATCCTGTTTGGTTGAGTTCTCTCATTCCAGCATCAACAAGGGGGTAACCTGTTTTTCCCTTACACCAAGCTTCAAAATCAGTCTCATTGTTTCTCCAAAGAATTCGATCGTATTTTGGCTTAAAACTATGCTCAGTCGTTTGTGGGAAATGCCATAATATTTGCATAAAAAATTCACGCCAAATCAATTCTTTTAAAAATGTGATGTTGTCGCTTTTAGCAGCCTTATCTACCATTTTTCGAACACTAACGGTTCCAAAACGTAAATGAGTTCCTACTCTGGAAGTGCTGTTTTTTGCAGGAAAGTTTCTAGTTTCTTCATAAGTGTCAATTAGTTTAGGAGTAACCTTATACGAAGCTACTTTTATGGAAGACTTTTTAAAACCAATCTCTCCTAATGTAGGGAGCTGGTAGGAATCGTTTTTTACACACATCGTTAAATTATCTTCAGAGGGAAAAAAATGGATTCCATTAATTTTAAAGGCTTCTAGCCATTTTTTTGAATATGGAGTATATACCTTGTAAGGAGTGCCATCTTTTTTGGTGATTTCATTTCGTTCAAAAATTACTTGATCTTTATAGGATTTAAAACCAATATTTTTGGAGGATAGAAGGTCTTTGATTTCTAGATCTCTTTGAATTGCATAGGGTTCGTAGTCGTGATTGCAGAACACAGTATCAATCTCGTATTTTTTTGACAAAGCGTTAAAAACTTCTCTAGGCCTACCAATACAAACAGTTAGTGAACTTCCAATTTCGTTAAGTTGCTTGTTGATATTTTCTAATTCCTGATGAATGTAGGATATTCGGGCATCGTCTTTTGGAAGCTTCCTAAGAATTTCTTGATCGAATACAAAAATAGGGAGTACTTCTTTGCCAGCTATTAAAGCTTTATACAATCCACAATTATCGTTTAATCGTAGGTCTCTCCTAAACCAAAAGATGTTTATTTTTTCATTCATTATTGATAGGTTCCAAAAAGGGCTATTAATTTTTTTTGTCTGTATGCAAATATTTCTTCTAACTTTGGTTTGACCAATAATGGATGTGCAATTTGACCTAAAAGACCCATCGGTACTTTGTAATCGATAATATCTTCCATCTCGACACCGCCATCAATTTCTTTAATAAAATGTTTATGGTGCCAGAGTGCATAGGGCCCAAACCGCTGTTCATCTACAAAATATTCACCTTCTTTTACCTGCGTTATTTCTGTAACCCATTTCGTTTTAATTCCAAGAATTGGAGTTACTATATATTGAATTATTTGTCCTGCAAACATGGGTTTTTCTGCTCCAGAAATAATATTAAAACTCATATACTCTGGGGTAATTGTTTTTAAATTTCTAGGGTTCGATAAAAATTTCCAAGCTTCTTGTAGGGAAATTGGTAGTTTTTGTTTTCTATGAAATGTATAGATTTTCATTTTAATTGTGAATTAGAATGTAAAGGTTTAATGATGTCGCAATACAAAGCCATAACATGTAGGGGATGAGTAAGTATTTGTAATACGGAGCTTTTCCTTCTTTGAAGAAGTAATAACAAATGAGAGCTGTTAATAAAATGAGTATGATTAAACCGAATAAAATTAGATGCTGATTGAAGAAAAAATAGTTCCAACCCACATTCAAAATAAAATGAATACAAAAGATAATGATTAATTTTAAACGATTCTGTTTTACAAATAGCTGTCCTAAATATACTGAGAAACAAATCATGATGATTGTCCATGCAGCTCCAAAGACCCAACTTTCAGGAGTCCAAGGGGCTTGATTTAAGTTTGTGTACCAAGAGGATGTAGGTCCATTATTCATTAACCAACTTCCGATAGCTAAACCACCAAAATTGATAAACAGAAATAAAACAGTTAATTTTAATTGTTTCATTTGTTTATGATTTTGATTGTAACTCCTCAATTTTTTTTAAAACGTCGTCTGCATCTTGATATTTATGATCACTTTGACTTCTATTAATTGATTGCAATTTAAATGCTTCCTCCATCAATTTTTTGTACAATTCCTGTAATTTCTCTACCTCTGTTTTCTTTTTGAATAAACCAAACATCATTTTAAGATTTTAAGATTTTAAGTGTTTTGTAATTTTTGAACTCATTGGTGTTGTAATTGAATAATAATAATCGATGAGTTTCCCTTCTGGAGAAACTAAATACTTTTGAAAATTCCATTTTACAGACGAACTTTTTTTATTATTTAATTTTCTTGAGGTTAGCCAATTGTAGAGTGGGTGTTGTTCTTTACCTTTCACATCAATCTTTTCAGTGATTATAAAAGAAACGCCATAGTTTACCTTACAGAATTCTTCAATTTCGCCACTGTTTCCAGGTTCTTGTTTTCCAAACTGGTTACAGGGAACCCCTATAACGACTAGGTTATTCGCATATGTATCGTATAATTTCTCCAGCTCTTTATATTGAGGGGTAAAACCACACTTAGATGCTACATTTACAAAAAGGAGGTGTTTGCCTTTAAAATCTGATAAATAAATAGGATTGCTCTGGAGACTCTTAATCTCAATATCATATATCGTCATTCTTTTTTTATTTAAATTTTAAATGTTACAATTCCGCAGTCTAATTCAAAAATTTGACCTGAGATTGATGTTGCTTTATCAGAGATTAAAAAGCTAGCCATATCAGCAACTTCTTTTGGGTGCAGGTATTTTTTTAGAGGATGACGTTCTGTAATATTTTCGATCATACGTTCGTTGCGTAATAATTTTGATGCCAATGTGGTGTCTGTTACAGTGGGAGCTATTGCATTTACACGAATTAAGGGTGCTAGTTCAGCCCCTAATGATTTTGTCAAACCTTCAACAGCAGATTTTGCAGCAGCAACGCTGGCATGAAAAGGCATTCCTAATTTGGCAGCAACTGTACTGAAAAGTAAAATATTTGGGTGGGATCCTTTCTTTAGTGAAGGGAGGTAATGTTGAATTGTTTTTACAGCACCTATGACATTAATTTCAAAGTCGTTTCTAAAATCATCTAATTTTAGACGAGATATTGGCTTTAGATTGATACTGCCTGGACAATAAATTAAGGAATCTATTTTTTCAATTTCAGGGAACTCATCTGTTAAAATGTTACAATCAATGTGAGTGAGGTTTTGATGGGTAATTAAAGGAGGGGTTCTACTCAAGTTTATTATTAAATTTTCATCAATCAAGTTTTTTATGATTGCATTTCCAATTCCTTTACTTCCTCCTATAATTAAGATTTTATTCATATGCTTTAAGGTCTTCCTTTCAAGCGCTTTTCTATTTTTTGTTTAACAGCTGTCAAGCGCTTCATTTGATCCATAATTTCTGGATCTTTTTCTTGTTTGTATATTTCGTTTAGCTCTAATATTAAAGCCTTAACCTCTCTTGAGGCTATAATTCGATCACTTGTAGTTTTGAATGAGAATTTTCTGTTCTCAAATTCTATAGCCCTTTCTAATAATTCCATTTTATTTTGATTATATTCTATATTTTTCGAATATAATTATAAAAGTTAGAAAAGCAACTAAAATATGAATTTATTATGCGGTTAAAGGTTTTCCCTTCAAACGTTTTTCAATCTTTTGTTTGATTTTTGTTAGTCGTTTCATGATATCCATAATCTGGGAGTCTTTATTTTTTTTATAAATTTCATTCAATCCCAAAATTAACGATTTGGCTTCCCTAGCAGCCATGATTCTGTCGCTGGTCGTAGGAAATCTCATCTTCCTAGTTTCAAATTCCAATGCTTCGTTTAATAAGTCCATAGGTTAATACTTTAAAGTGTTTTGTAATTCTACTATTTTTTCTTGTGTATTAAATTTTCCGCCAAAATAGGAGGTAACCGTTGAAGATGTTTCATCTTTAATACCTCTTGAAGAAACACAAAGGTGTTTGGCATCTATGATAACAGCGACATCTTCTGTTTGTAAAATTTGCTTTAATTCTTCTGCAATTTGGTTGGTCAATCGTTCTTGAACTTGAGGTCTTTTGGCAAAATATTGAACAATTCGATTCAATTTTGACAATCCAATAACTTTCCCGGAAGAAATGTAAGCTACGTGAGCTTTTCCAATAATGGGAACAAAGTGGTGTTCGCAGTTCGAATAAAAAGTGATGTTTTTTTCTACCAACATCTGGTTGTATTGGTATTTATTATCAAACAAAGCAATTTTTGGTTTGTTGACAGGGTTTAATCCGGAGAAAATTTCTTCAATGTACATTTTAGCAACCCTCTTAGGAGTTCCCTTTAAAGAATCGTCGGTTAAATCTAAACCCATTACATCCATAATTTCTGTAAATAAGCTTTCTATTTTGTCTTTTTTTTCCTCATCTGAGAGTTTAAAAGCATCTTTTTTCATAGGGGTTTGTAATCCCGTGTAAAGATGGTCATCTCCAACTTCTTCAAATGATAATCTGTTTAATTCTTCGGTAACTTCTTTTAGTTTTAGTTCTGTAATCATTTTGTATCTTTTTTATGTGCTGTCATAGATTATTGTCTTTAAGCAAAGCACGGTTTATCTTTTGGATATAGAGTTATTTGATATTGATCGTTGTCTCGAACATTTGAATCTTCCTTTTTCAAAAGTTCGTAACTTTTGGTGTTTTGTTTTCCTTCCTTGAACTCTTTTTCTCCACATTTTGAAGCTTTTCATCTTCATTTCTTTGCGCATCAATTCAATAACTTGTTTTTCGTCTAGGTTAAATTGGAATTTAATTGCCTCAAAAGTCGTTCTGTCTTCCCAAGCCATTTCGATAATTCTATCTATAACGATGCTATTTAATTGTTTCATAGATTGTGTTAATGAGTGGGTTCATAAAAGTCATAGATCTTATCATTTTCGATCTTTAGACTAATTATCTTGTCGATAAATTTTTTATTTTCTTTTAATAATTTGTTATTTTTAAAACGGATGTAGTTTCCATGAGCGTGAAAACTCATGCCATTTGTTTTGTAGGTATGAAGTTGATAAAAAGGAATTGGCCAACTAAAATTTTTTAAACCTTTATTGATGTGAATAAGAATTCCCTTTTCTCTTATTTCAATATTTCCGTAATTAATATCGGAAACGCTGTTCATATATTTTTTGAAATTAGGACTTACCTCGTCAATAATCATTCGTTTGGACCCAGTACCACCTATTTTGATCGCTTTAAAAAAGGAATATGAACAACCTAAAAGCTCATTAAATGTAACTTGTGTTTCTTGATTAAAATAAGTTGTGTTATATATCATATAATCCAAAGGTATTAATGTTTAGTTATTTCTACAAATCATTAAACAAAAATTAACATAAAATTATAATTACTACTTAAATTATTGATCGTGAGTATTTTACTTTTAATTTTTTTCGGAATTGGTGTGTTTCTTCAAGATACGATAGTTTTCTTCCTGAACTCTCGCGTCTTTTTTCATTTCCCAGAGAATATCACTTGCTTTTTTTCTAGCATGTTTTATTTCTATGATCGGATTTGGATAGTCTTCACCTAATTTAAAATCATTAAATTGTTGGTCTAAAGCTGTCATCAAAAAAGGCTCATGTATAAATGGAATTGGTAAGTGTGCCAACTCCGGAACCCATTTTTTGATAAAAGTTCCGTCTTCATCATGTGATAAACTGTTTTTTATTGGATTATATATTCTGAGAAGATTGATACCTGTTTCTCCAGCACTCATTTGTAATTGAGAGAAATGGATACCTGGTTCAAAATCTAAAAATAATCTCGATAGGTGTTGTGACGAGGCTTGCCAAGGTTGCCATAAAATATGTGTAAAAAAGGAGACAACCATTGCACGCATCCTAAAATTTAAGTATCCCGTTTCTTTTAAGCAACGCATGCAAGCATCTATTAAAGGATAACCAGTTTTTCCTGCTTCCCAAGCTTTTTGATATTCTCTGGAGATACTTTTCTTTAACTTTTGGTACCCCTTATTAATACTTTCATTTTCCATGGTGTGTTCCATTTCAAATTTTTGTATGAAGTGTGCTTGCCATTGCAACCTAGAAATAAATGCACTCAAATGTTTTTTATTTGTTACTGTCTTGTGTTTTTTCGCCTCCTGATGAATCTGACGCATAGAAACATTTCCCCAGGAAATATAGGGAGACAGTCTACTACAACTTTCCCTTGATAATGAGGGTTTCGAGATATTATTCATGTATTTTTCATGACGCTTCTCAAAAAAAGTATCTGCATATCTCCATGCCGTTGTAGTTCCTCCTTTTTGAAATCTATTATTTTTTGGAGTTTGTAGTTTTTCTATTTGAAAATACTTTTCAAGTATTGATATTTCTTCTCTAGAGAGTGTTTGTTGCGTTTTGAACTCATTTATATATTGAGTATTTTGCATGTAGCTTTCCCATTTTTCAAACCAATTTTTTCTCTTAAGCAAGCCTCTCAATATACCATTATTACTGTTTTCAACCCATTTTATCGAGTTATTTCTGCAGTATCTTGCAAAATTTTTATCTCTATTGTAGGTAATTAAAAGTCCTGTTTCTTGATGTGAAAAAACAGTGTTTATCTTATACGTATTTAAGAGTTGGTTAAAAGCGTTAATGATGTCTGTTCGTATGCAGAGCACTCTCGTCTTGTAATCTTTTAATTCTTTGTTTAAATCTTCTAAAGATTGTTTAATGAAATTCCAATGTCTCTCATCATAATGAGGATCGTTTATTAAAGTATTCTCAAATACATACAAAAATAGAATCCGCTTATTCAATGCTAAAGCATTATGTATTGCCTCGTTATCCTGCAAACGCAAATCCCGTTTAAACCAGACAATATTTATTTCTTCCTTGCTAGTATTCATCAATATTTTGTATAATATGATTTGCTTTTTCTTTGATTTTTGCTCGTTGTTCTGACGACATTTTGTTTAATAAACTGTACATCATCTTCATTCTAAAATTGGAGGATAATGCTGTCTGTTTT
>Ga0209406_1003103_pt1 | contig 10742 bp, 8 predicted proteins | sample COGITO_mtgs_1204_FD_184808 | JGI IMG/M metagenome (GOLD analysis project Ga0209406, IMG submission 184808) | Pelagic marine microbial communities from North Sea - COGITO_mtgs_120426 (SPAdes) (version 2) | ecosystem: Environmental > Aquatic > Marine > Epipelagic ...
TAACCCTAAAAAAGAAGCTGGGTCTGCTGGGCCTCCAAATGCAGAAATAACTTCTTTACCAATGACCATATCGTAAACACCCCAATCAGAACGAAATAAAACCTCTTCATGATACGTGACAGTGCATTGATCTAAAGAAATTATTAAAATCTTACCTCTTAAATCTCTCGTTCCAGTAATTGGTTTCCCTTTGACAATAATTCCACTCTCAAATTCTAAGGTCATTAATTCATCTTCATAGATACCATTCGCTTTTAAATCTCTGGGGCTCATGTCCTCTATTGGTAAATTGATTCCTTTTAACTTTCCTACAGGGCTTCCAAAACCATTTTCGTGACTTGTTATTCCATGACTGATTAATTCTTTATCTCTGTTAGCTAAAGCAGTAGAACCTGTTGTTTGGAAATAGGCTACCTGATTGTTTTTATGATGAATTACTTTTGTAAAAATACCCGAAACTTGAACTCCTGTTGTCAGTTCTATCGTTCCGATAGCTCCTGAATTTATTAATTTTTGAACTCCGTTCAAGCCCCCTTTTCTGATCGCCATAGTATTTGCAAAGTCCTCTAAAACAGAACTCAAATAAGCGAAATTAGGAGTTACAAATAATTGTGGCTGTGGCTTAGTAATGTCAAAATTTACAGTTGCAGCTTCTATAGAATAGGCTACTTTTTGAACATTATCTTCCATGCATAAAGCACTTTCACCTATCGACGAAAGCAACCCTGCTCCATAAATTTTAGGGGCTTCTAAAGAGCCTATCAAACCATATTCTACAGTCCACCAGTGTAAATTTCTAATTTGTGCCATTTCAGATAGTTCCCCCATGTTTTTTTGAAGGTACTCGACTTTCTCTTGGGCATCTTTAACAGCTTTCTCTGAAGTATTTGGATCTTCTTTTAAAATAGACAAAAGACGAATTGCTTCATACATTTCATAATCGGCAGAAGATGAAATGGCTTTACTTCCTATTTCTCCAAATCTTCTCAAATATGCTGCATATTCCGGATTAGAAATAATTGGAGCATGACCTGCAGCTTCATGAATAATATCTGGAGCAGGGGTGTATTGTATGTGATGAATCGTTCTCATATCTGAAGCGATTACTAAAACATTATACGCTTGAAATTCCATAAAAGCACTAGGAGGAATAAAACCATCTACAGAAACAGCCGCCCAACCAATTTCTTTTAAAATTCTATTCATCCCAGATAGATGTGGAATGTTTTCAACAGATATTCCTGTTTTATGCAATCCGTCCATGTAAGATTTGTGTGCTACTTTCCGCAAGTAATCAACATTCATTCGCATTACATACCTCCATACAGCCTGATTTTGAGCAGTATATTCTTCATAGGGTTGTTTCACCACAAACTTGTGTAAATGTTTGGGTAATTTTTTAGTGACCTTGTTCAATTCAAAATGGCTACTCATTGTAAATTATTGAATTATTCATACAATAGTACGTATTAAAATGTTAATCATCTACTTTTTAGTAATCAAAACTTGAATTTAATATATTAATCACAATTAGTAAGCTATTTTTAAAAAGCATGGTTTTATATAGAAGATTTCAAATAATACGTTTCTCAAAAAAACCTTTAAGAAGTGAACGCTACGCTATCGGTTTCGTAAAAAAATAAAAACCAAGCCAAAAATCTTTCTTATTTTTACTGCTCAAATTTACACAATGAACAAAAAAGTTATACTGATGATTTTAGATGGATGGGGAATTACTCAAGATCCTAAAGCATCTGCAATTTACAACGCCAAAACACCTTATATAAATGGATTGTATCAAAAATATCCTCATGCAGAATTAAGAACCGACGGAAAACATGTAGGATTACCAGAGGGTCAAATGGGAAACTCTGAAGTGGGTCACATGAATCTAGGTGCTGGTAGAATCGTATATCAGAATTTGGCACGTATCAATAAAGCTGTAAAAGAAAAAACCCTGGGCAGAGAGAAAGTATTGCTTAACACCTTTAAATATGCGAAGGAAAATAAAAAAGACGTTCATTTATTAGGCCTGCTATCTAACGGTGGAATTCATGCACACATAGACCATCTTAAAGGATTGTTAGATGTTGCAACCGAAAACCAAATAGACAATGTATATCTTCACGCCTTTTCAGATGGTCGTGATTGCGATCCAAAATCTGGAACTTATTTTGTAAATGAAATCCAAGAATATATGAAAAAAAGTACAGGAGAATTAGCTTCTGTTACAGGACGTTATTATGCAATGGATCGAGATAATAGATGGGAGCGTGTAAAAGAAGCTTATGATGGAGTTGTTCATGGAATTGGAACAAAAACAACAGATGCTATTGCAACAATACAAAAGAATTATGAAGCCGGAATTACAGATGAATTTCACAAACCAATCATTATTACAAATGAAGATGGGTCTCCAAAAACAAAGATAAAAGAAGGAGATGTTGTTCTTTTCTTTAATTATAGAACAGATCGAGGTAGAGAATTAACAAGCGCCTTGTCTCAAAACGATTTTCCAGATTTTGGAATGAAAAAATTAGCACTTTATTTCACTACGATTACTTTATATGACGAAAGTTTTAAAGGAATAAATGTTATTTACAATTCAAATAATATTAAAAACACTATTGGTGAGGTATTATCAGAAGCGGGTAAAACACAAATTAGAATCGCGGAAACCGAAAAGTATCCGCATGTAACTTTTTTCTTTTCAGGAGGTCAAGAAGCTCCCTTTAAAGGGGAATCAAGAATTTTAAGAAACTCTCCAAAAGTAGCTACTTATGATTTACAACCCGAAATGAGTGCCTACGAATTAAAAAATGCTTTGTGTGAAGATTTAGACAAAGGAACCGCAGATTTTGTGTGTTTAAATTTTGCAAATGGAGATATGGTTGGGCATACAGGTATTATGGAAGCAGCAATAAAAGCCTGTGAAGCGGTAGATACTTGTGTTGAAGAAGTTATAGAAACAGGTTTAAAAAACGGATATTCTACACTATTAATTGCAGATCACGGAAACTGTGAAACAATGATAAACCCTGATGGATCTCCAAACACAGCTCATACAACAAATCCTGTCCCTTTTATTCTCATTGATAAAGAAATTAAAACAATAAAAAGTGGTATCTTGGGAGATATTGCTCCTACAATTTTAGACTTAATGGGTGTCAAACAGCCTGAAGAAATGACACAACATTCTTTATTGTAGTTTATGAAAAAAAATGAAAAAAATTATTTTATTTAGTGTTTTAATCACACTATTGTCTTGTAAAGTGCAACAAAATCAAACTGCAACAAAAAAAAAGGGTTCTGATTTGATAGGCTTTGTAAACAAAGCGTCTTTTAACGAGGATCCTTACAGCAAGTGGTTTGATCAAGAAAAAAAATTATATCAGACAGATTCACAGACAATTACTTCCCTTAAAGAAAAATTGAAAGGAATTAAAATTAAAGGCTTTTTGGGAACTTGGTGTGGGGACAGCAGAAGAGAAATCCCTCATTTTTTTAAAATATTAGATCAAGCAGGTTTTAATTTAAAAAATGTTGAATTGATCGCTGTCAATAGAAACAAGAAAACCCCTGACAACTTGCAAGAAGGGTTTAACATCATAAGAGTTCCTACTTTTATCTTTTACAAACAAGGAAAAGAAATAGGACGGTATGTAGAATATGCCAAAGAATCTTTAGAAAAAGACATGCTTCAAATTATCTCGGAACAACCTTATAAACACGTATACGAAAATTAATGATTCCTAACAATCCATTGATTATTGCAGTAGACTTTGACGGTACAATCGTAACGGATGCTTACCCAAAAATTGGGAAACCCATGCTCTTTGCTTTTGATACCTTAAAAAAACTTCAATCTGAAGGGCATCGTCTAATTCTATGGACCTACAGAAATGAAGAAAAACTTGAAGAAGCTGTTCTTTTTTGTAAAAAAAACGGAATAGAATTTTATGCTGTGAATAAAAATTTTCCAGAAGAAGATTACGATGAAAAAGACAGCCGTAAAATTCATGCAGATTTATTTATTGATGATCGAAATATTGGTGGTTTTTTAGGATGGTCAGAAATCTACAAACTCATCTTCAATAGCGAACCAACTTACAATACAAAGAAAGGATTTTTCTCTTTTTTCAAATAGTCAATTTTTCATTTAGTTCTCTAAAATGTAGTAACTTTACCGTCCAACTTTTTTTTAAATGATTCAAATAAAAAACAGAGAAGAAATAGAATTGATGCGCGAAAGTGCATTAATCGTCTCAAAAACATTGGGCATGCTAGCTACAGAAGTAAAACCAGGAGTTTCTACTTTGTACTTAGACAAACTTGCCGAGGATTTTATCAGATCAGAAGGGGCGATTCCTGGTTTTTTAGGGCTCTATGACTTTCCTAATACACTCTGTATGAGCCCAAATGCTCAGGTAGTTCACGGTATTCCAAATAAAAAACCGCTGCTAGAGGGTGATATTATTTCTATAGATTGTGGCGCAAAAAAGAACGGTTTTTATGGTGATCACGCATATACATTTGCCGTTGGAGAAATTGCCGCTGAAACAAAAAAACTTTTAGACATAACTAGAGAAAGTTTGTATGTTGGTATCCGAGAATTTAAAACAGGAAATAGAGTCGGAGATGTTGGATATGCGATTCAAAAATTTACTGAAGATCACGGTTATGGAGTTGTAAGAGAATTGGTCGGTCATGGCCTTGGGAGAGAAATGCATGAAGATCCAGAAATGCCTAATTACGGAAAAAGAGGAAGAGGGAAAAAATTTGCTGAAGGGATGGTCGTTGCTATAGAGCCTATGACTAATTTAGGAACTCACAAAATTAGACAACACAATGACGGTTGGACAATTACTACTTTAGATAACAAACCCTCTGCCCATTTCGAACATGATGTAGCCATTATAAATGGCAAGCCAGAATTATTATCTACCTTTAAATATGTTCATGAAGCATTAGGAGTTGTCACCAATGAAGAGGACGGATTAAGAGTAAATTCATAATAATAAGTGCTTATTTTTAAACACATACTAAATAACATCCCAAGACCTTGGTTGATAAAAGCTAGTTACCTAGTAAAGCCAATCATTGCATTCTATCTAAAAGGCGATACGTATACAGATCCTATAGATGGAAATTCTTTTCGAAAGTTTTTACCTTATGGTTATTCAAAACAGCGAAAAAATGCACTTTCTCCCTCTACGCTATCTCTTGAAAGACATCGATTAATGTGGTTGTTTTTGAAAAATGAGACTTCATTTTTTACTTCATCAAAAAAAATAAAAACCCTACATATTGCCCCTGAGCAATGCTTTTTAAAAATCTTTAAGAAACAAAAAAACTTAGACTATGTTACTTCAGATCTAGAATCTCCTATTGCAGATGTAAAAGCGGATATTTGCAACTTACCCTTTAAGGACGATTCCTTTGATGTTGTTTTTTGCAACCATGTCTTAGAACACATTCCCGATGATACAAAGGCAATGCAAGAATTATTTCGAGTTTTAAAAAAAGGGGGATTTGGAATTTTTCAAATTCCTCAAGACATGTCTAGAGAAAAGACTTTTGAAGATGCTTCTATTACAGACAAAGAGGAACGTACTAAAATATTTGGACAGTACGATCATGTTAGAGTGTATGGTCGCGATTACTTCAACAAACTCCGTTCAATTGGCTTTAAAGTTGACGAAGTTGATTATACACAAAGGATCACTCCAGAAGAACTAGAACGATTTTGTTTGATGAAGAATGAAATTCTTCCTGTATGTTATAAGTTATAAAGAAAAATAAAATACGGTCTCCTACATCAATTATTTATGGTACTGTATTCTTTTAAACGGCCATCATCATCAATAAATAATAAAACACCATCAATTAAAGGATGCTCTTGTAAAAATTTTTTAGATTTTTTTAACCCCATAGCCATAAAAGCGGTAGCATAAGCATCTACATCGGCACAATCTAAATTGGCAATCACAGAAGCACTTAATAAATTACTTTCAAGTGCCTGCCCAGTTATTGGATTTATCGTATGAACAAATTTTTGTCCGTTTTCTGTGAACCTATACTTCCTGTAATTTCCAGATGTTGCCATGGATCTATTAGATAAATTTATGCTTTTATATTTCTGTAGCACTCCTTCATTTGTAGGGTCAACTATTTTTATAAGCCATGGAATGTTGTTGTTTTTTGTTCCTTTGGCACGGATCTCCCCTCCTATTTCTACTAAATAGTTCGTTATTTTTTTACTTGTTAAAAAACGTGCTACAACATCAATCCCAAACCCTTTCGCAATAGAGTTAAAATCTAAATATATTTTAGCCTCTTTTTTAAAAACCTGTCTGTCAACAATTTTCACGAAGTCTAAGCCTACAAATTGCATTAGTTCTTGTATCTCTGTCGCTGTTAAATTTCTCTTTTCATTTTTAGGTCCAAACCCCCATGCGTTTACTAAATTACCAACCGTTGGATCAAAATATCCGTTAGTTTCCTTATGAATTCTTTTTGACTTTTTAAAAACTTCAAGAAACAAATCGTCTACAACTACCGTAGTATCTCCGCTATTAATTCTAGAAATATCCGAAGAAGGAATATAGGTAGACAAGGAAGTATTCATTAAAAGAAATAAACTATCTATAGACTTTTGATAGTTTATTGAAGTATTTAAATACACTATTTTGTAGGTTGTCCCAAAGACAGCACCTTCTAAGGTGATTTTCTCCTCCTTTACCGGCTTAGAGCAAGAAAATAAAATGAATATACTAATAAGTACGAGAAATTTGTTTGAGATCATTACATTAACATATTACAACAAAAATAATGTATAAAACTTTCATAAATATATATTTATATTCTTTTTTTAAGTTCTATTTTATTAATTTTGTTTTTGAATTTAATAATTACATGATGAAAAAATTATCGATACTACTTCTAACCATTGTTACAATAAGTTCTTGTGTTTCAAAAAAAGAATTTGTGGCATTGCAAGCAAAACATGATCAAACCAAAATAGAATTAGTAAATGTAAAAACTAATCTACAAAAATGTATCATTGAAAAAGAAAAAGAAAATACCAAAGCATTTTCTTTAACTGAACAAGTAAAGGCCTTAAAAGAGGATAAAAAAACTGCTTTAAAGCAAGTTGAAAATTTAACGGTTTTAACCCAATCTTCTTCAGATAATATCAAAAATGTTATTTCTCAACTGAGTGAAAAAGACAAATATATAAATGGTGTAAGAGAAGCAATGACTCAAAAAGATTCCTTAAATCTTGCCATCAAATACCACCTGACTCAAAACCTAACAAACGGAATTCAAGACGAGGATATTGAAGTAAATGTTGAAAAAACAGTCGTTTTTATATCTATCTCAGACAAGCTATTGTTTAAAAGCGGAAGCTATAATGTAACAGACAACGCTTACACTGTTTTAGAAAAAATCGCGAAAGTTATAAACGATCAACCGCAAATGGAGGTTATGATTGAAGGGCATACAGACTCTAGTCCAATTAAAAGAAACATCATTCAAGACAACTGGGATTTATCTGCTCTAAGAGCTACTTCGATTACACGAATCTTACAATATAAATTTGGAGTTCAACCTAATCGTCTGATAGCCGCGGGAAGAAGTCAATATGTTCCTTTAGCTGAAAATGACACGCCAGGAAACATGGCAAAAAACAGAAGAACGAAAATTATCATCATGCCTAAATTAAATCAGTTTTTTGATTTATTAGAACAAGAGGCATCTAATTAATTTTTAGTCCTTTTAATCATCTTCGAAACCACTCTAAAAGAGTGGTTTTTTTTATGCTTATCAAAAAAATAAAATTTCTCAAAAAGTAGCCAACTTCGTTTTACTCATAACACATCTTATTTCATAAGAAAACTATTAAAACCCGTCTACTCATTAAAAGAGATTTGTTTCACTTAATTTATTCTGACGTCTCTTTTAAAAAGAAAATTAATCTTTTAATGCAATTAAAGATTAATTCATCTAAATAAAGATAATTTATTTTTCTTCTTTCTATTAAGTTGATACATTGGTAGTGATAAATTCATATTTATTAGTTAAATCTCATTGTATATGAGCTCCTAATTTTAGAATCTTACATGGTTTGGTCATCTTTGTAAGATTCTTAAATTAGTGTTTTTCTCTTTAAAATAATTTGAATTAAGTCCTCAAGTCCTCTAATATTTTACTGTTTATAATAGACGCTTCTTAATACTTAATTTAAAAAAAAAAAATGAAGATCTCTAAAAAACCATTTCTAGGCATTGTTTTGATTGCCTTAAACTTTAATATCCTAGCGCAAGTAGGGATTGGAACTTCAAATCCACATGCCTCTGCAGCTTTAGAAATACAAAGTACTTCTAAAGGTTTTTTATTTCCAAGAATGACCGAAGTAGCACGTAATGCTATTAGCAACATAGCCACTGGACTTACCATATATTGTACTGATTGTAGTACTAGCGGTGGAGGAGTACTTCAAGTATACAACGCTAGTAATTGGGAAGATCTGAACGATTTTGTCTCTGCCTCTACTGGTGGTATGTTTACTGAAAAGGTCGGGATTGGCACGATTGGGACGACTCCAAGCTATGCTTTAGATGTTGATGCAAACAATAAAGGAAGTTCTACCTACTCAGCTAGATTCACAAATAGCGCACCCGATAATGACCTCTACAATATAGTCAGGTTTACTCAAGGCGCATCAGGTACTGCTGAAGGATACCTGGGAACAGGAGCTTCTAATGTACTTAACGATGCATTTAAAAATAATTTTGTTGTAGGTACCAAAAGCAACTCGCCATTGGTTCTAAATACTAATGATACCGAAAAAATGCGTATTGATACTATTGGCAGAGTTGGGATTGGGACGACTCCACTCTTTGCTTTACATATTGATGCAAAGGATAAAGGAAGTTCTTCCCACACCGCTAAATTTGAAAACAGCAAGACCGATGATAACATCTACAATACACTGCTATTTACTCAAGGTGCATCGGATACTGCTACAGGATACCTGGGAACAGGAGGTTCTACTGTAAATAACTCATCATTTAAAAATAATTTTGTTGTAGGTACCCAAAACAACACGCCATTGGTTCTAAATACTAATGATACCGAACGAATGCGTATTGACGCATTAGGCAACGTGGGAATTGGTACTAGTGATCCGACCCAAACCTTAGATGTAAATGGGTCAATTAGGTCAAGGACAATGGGATTTAAGTTAGCAGATGAAACCACTACTGCTGGCTTACTGATAATGCACAAAGATATTACTGGATCTGGAACAGACAGATCGCCTGTATTGTTTGCTGAAACAGGGAATCAATTGTCATTTATGACTAATGGCCGTGCTGAAGAGCGAATGGTCATAGACTTATCTGGCAACGTGGGAATTGGTACACCAAATCCAAAATCTAAACTTCATATTTCAGGAGGGTCAGCAGATTGGAATGAAACAATACAAGGACTATCGATTGGATCGATTCATTTAGACCCAGAAAATTGGACCAATAATTTTGGGAATGCTATAACCTTTGGAGCTTCTGATTATAGTAGTGGCGAGAATGCGCAAGCAGGAATATATGTAAGGAGCGACGGAAGTTATGGAACAAAAATGTATTTTTCAACAAGTAATTCCTATACAGAAGGTTCAAAGACCGCGATGTCAATTGATCATAATGGTAAGGTTGGAATTGGAACAACTAATCCTAATCATAAATTAGAAGTTATAGGAACTATTAAAGCTAATATTTTAAAATCAAACGCGTATACATGGTCTGATTTTGTTTTTGAAAGTGAGTATAAATTACCAACATTGAGAGATGTTGAAAACCATATCAAAGAAAAAGGACATTTAAAAGACATTCCAAGTGCATCCGAGGTACAAAAGAATGGAATTAATTTGGGAGAAATGGATGCTAAGTTATTACAGAAGGTTGAGGAGCTGACATTATATACAATCGATCAACAAAAAGAGATCGAAGAATTAAAAAAACAAAATTCTAAGATTGATAAACAACAAAATGAAATTGATGAATTAAAAGCTTTAGTTCAGAAATTATTAAAGGATAAAAACTAAGTGTAACGGCTTATAACAGCTTATAAAACGCATTAAAAGGGGGTTTATACAAAACGTTGTAAACAATTTGAGAACGAAAATTCGAACTCAGGAATTAATATTAATGACTCTAAATTATGAAAAAAAGAAAACTGTTTTTAATCGCAATTTTAATCTGGAATTTCACTTTCTTCTTAAGAAGAAAAACCTCCTATTAAAATTCACCTATTCATTAAAAAATCTTAACCTCTTAAGGCAATAAAACAGGGTTTCATCTAAATAAAGCCAATTTATTTTCTCCTTTCTTTTGAATTAATACTTTTATAAAGAAATTCATAATTTTTAAGTTAAATCACATTCGTGTGAGATCCTAGATTTTAGAATCTGAAAAAAGTAACCAACCTTTTCTTAAGATTCTAAAATCGGATTTATTCTCTTTAAAATAATTTGAATCATGTCATCTAATAAATTATTGTTTATGTAGTACTCTTCTAGTACTACATATAAAAAAATTAAAAATGAAAACCTCTAAAAAAGCATTTCTAGGCATTATTTTGATTGCCTTAAACTTTAATATCCTAGCGCAAGTAGGGATTGGAACTTCAAATCCACATGCCTCTGCAGCTTTAGAAATACAAAGTACTTCTAAAGGTTTTTT
>Ga0209406_1003106_pt1 | contig 10738 bp, 8 predicted proteins | sample COGITO_mtgs_1204_FD_184808 | JGI IMG/M metagenome (GOLD analysis project Ga0209406, IMG submission 184808) | Pelagic marine microbial communities from North Sea - COGITO_mtgs_120426 (SPAdes) (version 2) | ecosystem: Environmental > Aquatic > Marine > Epipelagic ...
ACAGACTCACATCTAGAACGATGCCAGGATCCAGCGGTAATGACCTCTATGACGTTGTCTATACCTATGGCACACCTGGTGACGGTAAAAATGGCGCCGGCCGTATTGTGACCATTGATCAAGGCCAAGGGTTTAAGGTAGATAACTTTACCTATGACGAATTAGGTCAACGGTCGAGTGAGTTTGCAACCGTACAAGTGCCTCAGGTGGGAACAAGATCCTATGGAACCCAGTTTGTGTATTCATCATTTGGCAGAATACTACAAGCTACCTACCCAGATGGAGATATAGTCGATTACACCTACACCAACAAAGGCGAGTTGTACAGCATTGAATCTACTTCTCCTGGAGACCCGAGTATATACATTGTTCAGGAAACCCAATACAACGGCTTTGGGCAAATTGGAAAGCTGAAGTACGGCAACGGTACCGAAACCACCTACAATTACGCTTCTTCGGCATTCACCGGTTTATCTCTTGATTATCTGAACAAGTCGTCATTGTACGCATCGTCAGTAGACGGCAAGGCCACTCAAGGAGGATCGATGACGACTTTGGTAGACAGAGATTACCAATACTCTAATCTCGGCATGGTCTCATCACTCAGCAAAGAGGTTCACGCTAGCTTGGCGGCGGGTGTAACGGCTTTGGATTACAGCTTTACTTATGATGATAAAGGAAGGTTGTCAGGCTCAACATTAGCTGCTGGTGGGTCTAATATCTATGAGATGACCATGGGCTACAATGCAGCGGGAGGAATCACTTCCAAAGACTCCGATCGTCCGGGAGGACACCCGTTGGTGGATCCGAATTTAGACTACGAGCTTTCCTATACCTACAACCCCAGCAAACCCCATCAATTGTTATCAGTGAGTGATGCAGGACCAAATGGAGGTCTAACGAACTTCACTTACGACGGTGTGGGTAACCTGATCAACATGAGCGGTCCTACTGGAACTGAGGAACTCATTTGGAACGAACTTCAACAGCTCTCGGGCGTGAAGAACGGCAGTGGGATTCATCATTATGTGTATGATCACAGCGGGGAGCGCATCATGAAATCCTCCATCAACCGCTCTAGTGTTCAGGTCAATGACCAGACCATCGATGACATTCAGTACTTGGAGCCTTATACCTTGTATGTAAATCCGTATTTTGTAGTGACTTCGTTTCAGAACGGGGATCGGGCCAGTAAACACTACTACATGAACACTCAACGGGTAGCTACAGACATCTCTATCAATTACCAAGGGCCACCACCTCCGGCGGCTCCAGGCGCTCAGGGAACTCATAACGGCACCCAAGCGGCCCCAATTGGGCTTAGTACGTCTTTGGAGCAGGACATCAACCAAGTGCTGCACCAGTTCGGTGCAGGGGAAATTTCCGGTGCCCTGTCAGAGGATGGGATAGCGATAGAGACCTATTACCCAAAGGCCGCCACAGAATCTGAATCTACCAACAGGATACTCTACTGGTACCACCCGGATTACTTGGGAAGTGTGGACCTGGTCACCGACCGCAACGGCGTCGCCTATGAATTTTTCCTCTACACCCCCTGGGGTGAGGATATGTACCACTACAATGCCGGGCAATCCAGCTTTACCTCACCCTATAGATTCAACGGGAAAGAAAAAGACCCTGAAACCGGCTATCACTACTATGGGGCAAGGTACTACCAAAGTAAATTCAGTGTGTGGATGAGTGTGGATCCGTTAGCGCATGAGACGTTGGAACCGTATGTGTATACAGGAAATAATCCCGTCATGTTGGTGGATCCAGATGGCAGAAAAATAGGAATCACGGGCGATGCCATAGTCGCAGCATTCTTGATGTTTAAAACCAAAACAGGAAGGGAGCAATTAAAGGCTATGTGGTTTGACAAAAGCGTAACGTACAATTTGAATATAGATCGTCGGATTTGTCTTGACTTGAGCAAAACACAGCCTGCGTTAGTAGGAGGTCTAGAGTATTATGATAAAGAGTCATCCCAAGTAGTTATTACCGTGTTCACCGGAAGCTTAAGAGTCAAAAGACGAGTGGAGCGTGCCTCAGAAATAAGATGGAACGAGATGACTTCAAAACAGCGGAGTGGTGATATTTTTGAAAAAATGATGAAAAGACGATCGTGGGTATCAAGTGCATTATATGCCCCAAACGATACAAAAAATACTGATAAAAATAGATATCAAGATTTTCTAAATCACTTTACAGGCCCCTCGGATAAAGGAATACGACCGGGTTCAGAAGATGGTTATATAAATTATAGTGAATTAGGACAATCTGTTTGGCGTTCTATGGAAAACACCTTAATTCATGAAACTACGCATGGACTTGTTGATTCAGGTAAATGGAAAGAAAGAGAAAGAGAATTCTTAAATTCAGCACCTCATTCCGAATTGCGTGAAGTTGAACGTTTTCCACAAGAGAGGGAACGAAAATGGAAAGAAGAAATTGACAACAGATAAGATGATAAGAAATACGTCGGTTTTTATTGTTAGTATTATTTGCATGTTTTATTCAAACGATATTTATTCCTTCAATCAGATGGATTCAGTGTACGTAAATAATGTACAAGATTTCAAATTTATTGATTCAACCTTTGATGGAGTGCTATGTGTGGATATTAAATTGCCTAAAAAATTTGATGCTACTATACTTCCAAAGAATATAAGAAGACTGAGAATTCTAAAAGGCTCTGAAATACAATCGCCTTTTTATGAAGTAATAAAATTGAAAAACCTTGAATTGTGCGAGTTGACAGGTAAAGCTTGCGTCTTATTGCCACATATACTATTGTGCTCAGACAAGTTGAATATTGTGATATTAAATAGCGTTAATTTGCCTGCTGTTTGGCAAAACAGCCCTGGAAACTTGGTTTTTTTTCCGCTGCATGTAGACAAATTGATTCTTAGAAACTGCAGAATGAATTACGCAAAAAGAATGTATGAGTATTCATTAATTGCAAGTTGTATTGGATTTAGCTGTGAAAATTTAGTATTGCAAGATTGTTCTGAGAATATGTACTATAAAATTAAGGTAATTGAAGGGGTTTTTAAGAATCAAACAACGACGCTGTGTATAGAAGGAAATTGTAAATCCGGGAAAAAAAATAGTGTCCACATGGAAAGAAGATATTCTTGGATTTGGAGGAGTATTTTTAGTGACAATAATCTAAGGTTCTTTTGATTAGATTATTTATTCAGCTTTGCAGAATCCTTAAACGCTCTGGAAAAAGAACTCAAAGTGGCCCACCTATCCAACTCTAAACTGACCCACCTATGTAGAACCTCACTATGTTAAAAGACAGGGTCGTTGAAGAATGGAAGTTTTCCTATAGGCAAGTTGTGGGTCACGTCCTATTTGTGGGGAGAAGGTAGGTTGCGTTACCTTTAAAAACAAAAATGTCAGAGTTTGATAAGGGTGCTTTGCGCTATGTATTTCCAGAGGAGCTATTACGCTATTTTGATATTGTAGAGAGCGGTATTCATACGGATAAGCCCACAGGAGAGGATTACCTTGAGGTGGTTTTTGAAGAGAAGAACACCTTGCCAGAAGGCTATTCGAAGGACGCTTATGAGAGTAAAGGATTCTTTGATAAACGGGTTCAGGACTTTCCTTTGCGTGGCAAAGCAGTGTTCCTAAAGGTGCGTCGCCGCAGATGGCGCCATAAAGAGACCGGAGAAGAGCTCACCAGGGACTTTACATTTTTAGCCGAAGGCACCAAGTTTACCGCAGAGTTGGCGGATTTTTTAAAACAACGAGGTCGATAACCGCTTAGACCCCATCTCCACGATCGCGTACTACTACCGGGTTAAAGCCAAATCAGCACGGAAGAGCTACAAGCAAAAGAAGGACGGATACAAGGACTGGAAGCAAGCGAGTCATTGTGAAGAGTATCTGATCTTTCCAGAGAATGTTACACCCCATCTAGCTATAGATGAAGTCAACTTCACGCATGGAGAACTCTACACTTTTGTGAGCTCCAGAGATCGAGAAGGACGCGCACAGAAGTTAGTGGCCATGATCCGAGGCACGCGCAGTGAAGACATTATTAACGTGTTGAACCGCATTGCTTTATCCAAGCGTCTAGAGGTTGTGGAAGTGAGTTTAGATATGGCCTCCAACATGCGTAAGGCATGTGAAATGGCCTTTCCCAATGCAACATTGGTTATCGATCGGTTCCATGTAGTACGCCTGGTTATGGATGCCATGCAACACGCACGCATAGACCAGCGCTGGAAAGAGATCGACAAGGAGAATGAAGCCATTCAACAGGCCAGAAGTAAAGGAGCTCGATACAAGCCGCTGATCCTAAGCAATGGCGACACACCTAAACAACTCCTAGCTAGATCACGGTATCTACTCTACAAGTTGCCCTCACAATGGACACAGTCTCAGCTACATCGTGTAGGCCTGCTCTTTCAACTGTATCCAAGTATAGAAAAGGCATACCGGTTGGCTTGGGACTTTAGAAGCATTTACAACGCGTATTCCAAGGAAAAGGCAATCCAACTGTTTCAGGACTGGATCAGGCAAGCCAAGGAGGTTGAGATAGATCACTTCAATACCGCCAGTGAAGCTGTCCTAAATCATTTTGAAGGAATATTAGCATTCTTTAATAACAGAAGCACCAATGCACATGCCGAGTCTCTAAACGCTCAAATCAAACTCTTCAGAGCCAACCTCAGAGGCGTAAGCAACACCAAATTGTTCCTCTACAGACTCCAGAAAGTCTTTGCTTAAATTAGCTTACTCCCCAGAAAAAAGACCTGACCCACATTGGCCTGAAACAAATTGCCAAAGAGCTGAATTTGACTAAAAACCTAACCACATACACTGCACGCCATTCACATGCCTATGCATTACTAATGGGAGGCGCCTCATTGGAGGTCATTATGGACCAATTCAAGCACAGCTCCATGAAAACTACCATGAATTACATCGATTCCATCGACAATGAGAAGCGAAAAGACATCGCTAAACTGCTTTAAAAGGACTTTTTAAGTAGTAAAAAAGTAGGTTTTCGGCCCTTTTCAGAACAAATTCGGACGAAAATGAGATGAAATTCGGCACATTCGCGCGTTTTTCGGATGTTATTCAGGCGTTTTTCGGTGCATTAAGGAGGTTTTTCTGACTTTTTTAGTGCTTTTTCGACTAAATACAACTTAAGTAGGGAGATTTTGAGTCGCTTTTTTGTGAGAAAGTTCAAAAAAGCGACCGTACTGACCTTTCTTCATATAGCTTGCAGGCCAAAGATTTTGTAGAGAAGTCCATTCAAGACTCTCCGATCCGTAGTCATGCTGCCTTTTTAAAGCTTCTCGCCGTGCAAGGGATTAACAGCCAAGAATTTAAAACTAGAATTTGACTAACTTAGTGTAGCTAAGAAAGGGGGGGGAATACAGGTAGTCGAGTGGTATTCAATCTTGCCTACCAGCAATTAAAAATGTTGTCATCTAATACCAACTATTTTGAGACACCACCTTACCCCCTAGATATTATCCTCAACTAAATAAATCTGCATTTTAGTTCTTTCAACTATTAGTGTATATATTTGATTGCCAGATATAGTCTGATAATAGAAACCAGAAGGGCTTGACGTATCAACAAAATCAAAATAAGAAATATCCGATTCCAAATCTTCGCGGATCAACTGACTGTTTATCATTATGCTATCGATTTGAACTAAACTGCTTTCTGATAAACTCGCTACACAAACTACCTTTGACTCAGTCGGTTTTTGCATCTCATATGGCTTACATTGAAGCTCCAATCTTAAGTCTTGAATTGGAAATACTTTGAAGTAGCCTTCGCTTAGCACCTGTTCATGATTACATGATACCAAAGCGATACCAGCTATTAGTAGAAATATATACCTAATCATTTTTTTTTAATCTATAATTTGCATAGTTAGTGAATGGAGTTGCTGAACTAGGCGATGCGTATCTAACAGCTCTTGTAATTGCCTCATTTTTATAAGTACGTGTACCTATTGGTTTAGAATCAAAGTCATAATCGTCCGTAAATCCTAGGATACGTGACTCCTTATTGTAAAGAATGCTTGCTCTTCCTAATGCAAGATTATAATCGTCGCTGTTATCAAAGTTTGCAACTCGCACTCCGCCTTTATATTCGCTTCCACTCCCTCCAACTAAAGTAGCATCCTTCATTCCGCTCATCCAAAATCCGTCTTCGCCTGAGTTTTTCTTAATATAAAGAAGCATACCCACGAATTGCTTTGAATCCATCTCAAGATCACCTCCTCCAGTCCAATAATTTTCAAATAGATCTTTCGCATACTCTGAATCTATTTGGTCACGAATAGTATTCCCAAGGCCAGACAAATCTGTCCTCCACATAGGAGCACTTGTCTCATGTGTTACTTTCAAGATATCACCAACATTCAACTGTAATATTCCTTCCCTATTAACCTCATGCCCCTGATCAGCTAAATAGTTGATTGCGATTTCCGCACTTGTATTCAAATAATCTGCGAGAGTGTATGCATTGTCACCCTCTTCCGCGACTAAATTCCCATCCGCATCTTCAACCCACATTCCATTTGGATCGGTGAGTGAAATTGGATTATTCATTACAAAATTATACGGTGTATAACTTGGATACTCACTTGCTAACGGATCCACACTCATCCACACACTGAATTTACTTTGGTAGTACCTTGCCCCATAGTAGTGATAGCCGGTTTCAGGGTCTTTTTCTTTCCCGTTGAATCTATAGGGTGAGGTAAAGCTGGATTGCCCGGCATTGTAGTGGTACATATCCTCACCCCAGGGGGTGTAGAGGAAAAATTCATAGGCGACGCCGTTGCGGTCGGTGACCAGGTCCACACTTCCCAAGTAATCCGGGTGGTACCAGTAGAGTATCCTGTTGGTAGATTCAGATTCTGTGGCGGCCTTTGGGTAATAGGTCTCTATCGCTATCCCATCCTCTGACAGGGCACCGGAAATTTCCCCTGCACCGAACTGGTGCAGCACTTGGTTGATGTCCTGCTCCAAAGACGTACTAAGCCCAATTGGGGCCGCTTGGGTGCCGTTATGAGTTCCCTGAGCGCCTGGAGCCGCCGGAGGTGGTGGCCCTTGGTAATTGATAGAGATGTCTGTAGCTACCCGTTGGGTGTTCATGTAGTAGTGTTTACTGGCCCGATCCCCGTTCTGAAACGAAGTCACCACAAAATACGGATTTACATACAAGGTATAAGGCTCCAAGTACTGAATGTCATCGATGGTCTGGTCATTGACCTGAACACTAGAGCGGTTGATGGAGGATTTCATGATGCGCTCCCCGCTGTGATCATACACATAATGATGAATCCCACTGCCGTTCTTCACGCCCGAGAGCTGTTGAAGTTCGTTCCAAATGAGTTCCTCAGTTCCAGTAGGACCGCTCATGTTGATCAGGTTACCCACACCGTCGTAAGTGAAGTTCGTTAGACCTCCATTTGGTCCTGCATCACTCACTGATAACAATTGATGGGGTTTGCTGGGGTTGTAGGTATAGGAAAGCTCGTAGTCTAAATTCGGATCCACCAACGGGTGTCCTCCCGGACGATCGGAGTCTTTGGAAGTGATTCCTCCCGCTGCATTGTAGCCCATGGTCATCTCATAGATATTAGACCCACCAGCAGCTAATGTTGAGCCTGACAACCTTCCTTTATCATCATAAGTAAAGCTGTAATCCAAAGCCGTTACACCCGCCGCCAAGCTAGCGTGAACCTCTTTGCTGAGTGATGAGACCATGCCGAGATTAGAGTATTGGTAATCTCTGTCTACCAAAGTCGTCATCGATCCTCCTTGAGTGGCCTTGCCGTCTACTGACGATGCGTACAATGACGACTTGTTCAGATAATCAAGAGATAAACCGGTGAATGCCGAAGAAGCGTAATTGTAGGTGGTTTCGGTACCGTTGCCGTACTTCAGCTTTCCAATTTGCCCAAAGCCGTTGTATTGGGTTTCCTGAACAATGTATATACTCGGGTCTCCAGGAGAAGTAGATTCAATGCTGTACAACTCGCCTTTGTTGGTGTAGGTGTAATCGACTATATCTCCATCTGGGTAGGTAGCTTGTAGTATTCTGCCAAATGATGAATACACAAACTGGGTTCCATAGGATCTTGTTCCCACCTGAGGCACTTGTACGGTTGCAAACTCACTCGACCGTTGACCTAATTCGTCATAGGTAAAGTTATCTACCTTAAACCCTTGGCCTTGATCAATGGTCACAATACGGCCGGCGCCATTTTTACCGTCACCAGGTGTGCCATAGGTATAGACAACGTCATAGAGGTCATTACCGCTGGATCCTGGCATCGTTCTAGATGTGAGTCTATTATAACTGTAGGTAAAGGCTATAGGACCAAGTGAACCTCTTTCCATTGAAATGAGGTTACTGGCCTTGTCATAGGTATTAATTACCAACCCTCGGTCTGGATGATTCTCGGTTAATGAGCGCCCTGCCATATCATATGTATAAGAGGTTACCTCATTCAGCGGGTCAATCACGGTTAAAAGTTCACCTAATTGGGTATAGGTGAACAACGTTATATCATCGGTCGTACCAAATTTCACCTGAGCAATGGTCTGTCCTCTATCATCAAGGAATTTACCCGTCTCTAAATTCGGTGCTCCGTTCTGACCATATATAGTTACCTTCTCGCCGAAATGTTGACCTACTGACGCAGGTGCATAGCTCCAACCATATTGGGTTCTATTAAGCGTCCAATGACCTAGAGTATTGTCCTTTTCTCCTTGCCACATCTCTACATCTATGGGTCGGTGCATGTAGTCATACGTTGCAGCACGGCTCACTAAGCATTCACCATTTGTAAAATCGCACTGCGAATAACTCAAGCTCGTAAATGCCGTATTGTTATCCTTGAAGCCCGCCCATACCTGTATGGGCTGCCCAAACGCATTTACCTGCTCAATTGGAGAAACTAGAACATTAGTTTCATTTTTTTGAGAACCAGAATTGTATTCAGAGTTTTCGGACTTAACCTGAATGGCCTTTCCTACTCCATCTACAAATGTCGCTGTTCTCACATGATATCCCGTTGAAGAAAGAGTGGGTCGTGAAGAGACATCCTCAGAACCGCATCCTCCTTGGTTTGCATGGCACCTTCTATTGTAGGTGATGGAACGGATAAGGGCAGCTACCCTGGGCAAGCGAATGACATGGCTCAGGCTTTAGCATCGGGAAAAATAGAGGGTTTTAGTGAAGTAACAGGGACTTACGAAGAACTTCAGGCTATGGCCAATGAAGGAAGACTGATTGTTGCAGTAGCAGACAAATCGGCAGATGGAAATTCTGGACATGTTGTGATGTTGGTGCCTGGAGAAACCTCAAAGGGTAACAATTGTAAGAGTTGCGGAAATACGCCAGCCGTCATGGATGGAGGTTATAAGGGCGACTTTGAAAGTACGCCAATGACAACCGTATCCGGTAGAACGACAATGTCTCAAATGAAGTTTTATATTTATGACATTAAAGAAGATCAAGAAGTCCTAAACCCGCGAATTGACCCTAATAACAGTGTTGGTGATAGATGGAAGCCTTTATATGAAGGGGAGACTGCTACAAAGGACAACGCTAGATGGAAAAGGAACAATGGTGAGTTTTATTTAATCAGAACAAGTAGAGACAGATGATAAGATATCTATTTATTTTCTTGGCCTTAAGCTGCTCTTGCAAAGCTCAACTTGACTTGTCACCAGTGTTATACGGGTACTTGAATTCATGTACTATTTTTACTGCTGGATCAGAAATTTACAAGTTTGACGGTAAAAACTTAAGCTGTTTAAAAAGAGTCAATTATGAACCCGTTTTTATTTCTGGTGATGGTATAGGGTATTTACTTGATTCTATTGATCAAAGGTATTTAGTGTATTTAGATGACTTAATGGGCTCAGAAAGAGCAGAAGTGAGCAATGAAGTATATAACTTTGTGTATGATAAAAAGAACAGTCTTTTTTATTATTCTGAGGGAGAGACTCCAAGTGTCATTCTAGTCCAAGATATTAAAGGTAAAATAGATACTATTAGCTCGATTGGCTGTTATGAGAACCTTTACTTAAGTGATACGCTATTTGTATTTGCCGAAAATGTTGATAATAAATGTAATTTAGTCTTTTGTGTAAATGGAAAGATAATTGGTCGTATTCATACTGATTTTACTGAAATTCATGGTTTTGATTTAGATAAAGATCTAGTTCACGGCATTATTTCATATTCGGGAATATATGGAGTACTTAAATTAAGTAACATGTCTTACAGTAGATTTAGGTCTATTGACAAACGTTCGGATTATTTTTCTGCGATTTATGGGGCTGACCTAATTTTATATAAAGCCTCTCATGGTTTGGAGATTATTCAACGATTTCAATATTTGAAGATGTCAGATTGATCAAGATTATCCTTATATCTGTTTAAAATATGAGTGTAAATCATACCGGCCAAATAGCCATGCAATTTGTTGTACTTAATATACTTTTTTAAGGTGCAGGATATAACTTCCACCACACGGTTCATTTAAACCCTTTACTTCATTCATCGTTTTAATTGATCGACGAACATTTTTTTTCATTCCATCAATGTAGTGAAATTCCACGCCATCATTGATGATTTTTACATTCACAGAACCTCGGGACGTTCTGCAAGGAAGGCTGAAGTACGGCAACGGTACCGAAACCACCTACAATTACGCTTCTTCGGCATTCACCGGTTT
>Ga0209406_1003107_pt1 | contig 10737 bp, 11 predicted proteins | sample COGITO_mtgs_1204_FD_184808 | JGI IMG/M metagenome (GOLD analysis project Ga0209406, IMG submission 184808) | Pelagic marine microbial communities from North Sea - COGITO_mtgs_120426 (SPAdes) (version 2) | ecosystem: Environmental > Aquatic > Marine > Epipelagic ...
GTTTGAGCTTGGGTCCCTTTATGTTGAATGACATTCATAAATATCCTTGCCGAAGATTCAATACTTTCTCCTCCTTTAATTTCTTCAGCTCTTAGAGGTAAAACACCAAAATCTGAGGGAGTTAAAACTCTTTCACTATCGTTACTAAAAACTTTAGTTGATCCAGTCAAAGATATTTCATCATATCCATCTAATGAATATAATATGGTGAAATTTGTATCAGTTTTTTGGAACAAATAGTGATATAAACGCGCTATTTCTAAATTAAATACACCTGATAGTTGGTTTTTTGGAAAGGCTGGATTTACTAGTGGCCCTAACATATTAAAAAAAGTTTTAACTCCCAATTCTTTACGAACAGGAGCAACATTTTTCATAGCTGGATGAAATAAAGGAGCATGTAATACACAAATACCAGCTTTGTCAATAGAACGTTTTAAAAAATCTGCTTTATTTGAAAACTTAATTCCTAAGGCCTCCATTACATTACTAGATCCACAGCCAGAGGATACTCCGTAATTTCCATGTTTTGTTACCTTTACTCCAGCACCAGCTGTAATAAAAGACGAAAGAGTTGATATGTTAAAAGTATCTTTTCCATCTCCGCCAGTTCCGCAAAGGTCTATAGTATTAAAATCACTTAGATCTACAGCTAAGCATAATTCTAAGAGTGCAGTTCTAAAACCCTCTAACTCATCTAGACTTATACTTCTCATCATATAGACTGTAAGAAAAGAAGCAATTTGTGAGGGACTATATTGGTTATCAGCAATATTTATGATGATTTGCCTTGCTTCTGCCTTGCTAAGTTGTTCGTGGTTAATAAGTCGGTTTAATACAGTTTTCATAATTAACTATTAATCCAGTTTTCTAATATTTTTTTTCCATTAGGGGTAAGAATTGATTCCGGGTGGTATTGAACTCCCCGGACATGATATGTTTTGTGTCGTAAAGACATTAGTTGTCCTTGTTCATCAAAAGAAGTAGCAACTAAATCATTTGGTAAAGGAGTTTCTATGACCCAAGAATGATAGCGACCAATCTCAAAAGTTTTTGGGAGGTCCCTAAAAAGTAAATCATCTTCAGTAATAGTAACCGGGGTTGCTATACCATGATATACTTTTTCAAGATTTATTAGTTTAGCACCAAAAACTTCACCAATAGCTTGTTGTCCTAAACAAATTCCTAAGATTTTTTTTGTGGGAGCATATCGCTCAATAGCAGCTTTCAATAATCCAGATTCATCAGGAATTCCTGGACCAGGAGAAAGAAGAATACGAGAAAATTCATCTAATTCATCTAATTTAAATTTATCATTGCGTTTAACTATCGCTTCACATCCAAGTTCTTCTAGATAGTGTACCAAATTATATGTGAATGAATCGTAATTATCTATAACAAATACTTTTTCCATATTATATGTTTTCAGCCAATGTTAAAGCCTTGTCTAAGGCCCCCAGTTTATTATACACTTCTTGTAATTCACTCTCTGGAATTGAATCAGCTACAATTCCAGCTCCTGCTTGATAATGTAGTAGATGGTTTTTACTTAAAAAAGAACGGATAATAATTGCATGGTTAAAATTACCGTCAAAGTCCATATAACCAATGGCACCTCCATAAGCATTTCGTTGTGTTGTTTCATAAAGATCAATTAATTTTAATGCATTGTGTTTTGGTGCTCCACTCAAGGTTCCAGCTGGAAATGTATCAGCCACTACTCGAAATGTCTTTGCAGCTTTTTTCATGGTACAAGTCACCTTTGAAACTAAGTGGATTACATGTGAATAAAATTGAATTTCTCGATTCTTTTCTACTATCACAGACGAGCCATTTCGACTTAAATCATTTCTTGCTAAATCAACAAGCATGACGTGTTCACTGTTTTCTTTAGGGTCTTTCGCTAATTCTTTGGCAGCTTTTGCATCATCAATATCTTCTCCTGTTCTTTTAAAGGTCCCTGCAATCGGATGTATTTCAGCTTTACCGTTTTGAACGATTAGTTGCGCTTCTGGAGAACTACCAAAAATTTTGAAATCACCATAATCAAAGAAAAATAAGTAAGGAGACGGGTTAATGGAACGTAAGGTGCGATATACATTGAATTCGTCTCCTTTAAATTCCTGAGAAAAACGACGCGAAAGTACTAATTGAAACACATCGCCTCGGAAGCAATGTTCTTTTCCTTTTTTAACAAAATCAAGAAATTCAACATCGGTGAGGTTTGATGTTTTGTTTCCTAGTTTTTTAAAACTAAATGGAGTACTATTTTTAGTATTTAAAAGAAGCTCTATTTTTTCTAAATTATGCTTTTCTTTGTATACATGAGAAAATAAGTGCGCTTCGTGATTGAAAAGACTAATAGCAATAATGTTTTGATAGACGGCATAATAAATATCAGGAATTTCATGTCCTTGTTTAGTTTTGTCTAATGTTATATTTTCAAATTGATCTACAGCATCATGAGCGATGTATCCAAACATACCATTACTAATAAATTTAAACGGATATTTTTTACTATCAAATTGTTTTGAAAATTCATGAATTTTCTCTGGAATATTAATCGTTTCATCAACTACTATTTTTGAATTACTTTCATCAGGATATATGGTAGAAAGTATTCCATTTTTTAGTTCAATAGAAGCAATTGGGTTACAACAGATATATGAAAAATCATTATTATTAGCATGATAATCACTACTCTCTAATAACAGAGAATGGGGAAAAACATCCCTCAGTTTTAAGTATGCGCTTACCGGTGTAAGGGTATCAGCAAGTATTTTTTTATGCTCCGTTTGAAGTGGAAAAATTTTCATTTTAGGTCCATTAAAAAAGGCTTGTCGTGATGACAAGCCTTAAGTATATATTATATAAATCAGTTAGTCTTCACGAGTATGAAATGCTATTCGTGTGCCACCAGCTGTTTAAAATTATTAATTTATTCATTGGATCAAAAGTAATATAAAAATATAATAACCCCAATCTTCGAACAATAATTATTTATTTGCATGCGATCCGTCACAGTATCCTTCAGAATTTTGTGTGTTTCCGCAGCCACATTTTGGTCTTTCAATATTCATATTTTAAATTTTAATTTAATGTCTAATTCGAATTCATTATTAATTGCTATATCACCAAGATTATCAAAAAATGAGTTTGATCTATAACGAATATCGTATTTAGTTCTATCTATTGAAAGTTTTGCCATAGCTTCATTATTTTCTACATGCATATCAAAAATGATAGGATTGGTAATTCCTTTGATGGTTAATTCTGCTGTCACTTCATGGTGATTTTCTGTTTTCATGATTGCTTTTTTAATGACAAGTGAGGCAACAGGAAATTTTTCAATTCCAAAAAAATCTTTGGATTTTAAATGGCCTTCTAGTTTACCTTTGTATTCGCCCGATAGATCCGTTACAATTATTGAGGTCATATCAACTTTAAAACTTCCGCCTGAAATTTTGTTTTCAGTCATTTCAAGATTTCCAGAAATTAAATTGATATTTCCTTCATGTTGTCCCGTCACTTTTTTTGCTAACCAATTAATAGAACTTTCAGTAGTATTGATTTCCATTTCTACAGACTGGCTCCATGAATTAAGGCTAGCTGTAGCAATAATAATTAGTGTTAAAATATTTGTTTTCATAGTATTTTTAATTAATTGAATTTAATATGGAGATTAAACTATTTAAATCTTTAGAAGATATGTTACTGAGAATTTTTTTTTCTATCTCATCTGTAATTGGATCTATTTTTTTTAAAAAATCCAAACCGTCCTCAGTGATAAATAATTCAATTTTCCTTCTGTTTTCTATACAGACATTTCGTTTGACTAGTTTTTTCTGAATTAATTTATCAATTAATCGAGTTGTATTGCTCATTTTATGTACCATCCTCTCTTGAACAGTAGATAAATTTGCAGCTATTCCCTTTTGACCTCTCAATATTCTCAAGACATTAAATTGTTGTTCTGAGATATCATGTGGTTTGAGTCCTTTTAACAAAACATCTGAGATAAATGCGCTTGTTTGTAAAATCGAAATAATTGCATTTTTAGAATTCATTAGTCAATACAATAGTTGTACATACAAATGTAATATAAATTATTTAAGTTCAAAGTATTTATCATTTGTTTTAATTAAGAACAGATCGTACATTGCCTTAAATTATTATTTGATGGATTTATCACAAAAAGAATGGACTTCAAATCAGGTGGAAAATAAAGCTAGCATTATACTAGATGTACGTACACCGGAAGAATATGATTCAGGACATATTTTGTCAGCTCAATTATTGGATATCAGAAACCCTCAAGGGTTTATTGAAGGGATGGCTCAATTAGACACGAGCAAGACCTATTATGTTTACTGTCGATCAGGAGCTAGAAGTGCACAGGCATGTCAATTATTAAAGCAACAAGGTATTACGGATTGTTTTAATCTTTTAGGTGGTATTTTAGACTGGTCGGGTGAAACTACTTTATGAATACCCACTAATTCTCCTTCTTTTAATCAAAAAAAGTATTCTTAAACTTGCGCAATAATTTTTCATATAGTTTTTCTAAATCACCCAAAAAATATAAAAATATTTTTATCGAGTAAATACATATCATTTAATTATAGATTTGTAAAATGTTAAAGCAAAAACGAATTAGACTTTTTTTTGAACGTAATGGATTTGCAGTTTCTACTCGATTAGCAGAAGTCTTGGGTATGAAAGTTAAAAGTGTGCGCTTATTTTTTATTTATGCATCTTTCACTACTTTAATAGGAGGTTTTTTAATTTATTTGACCTTGGCATTTTGGCTCAAATTAAAAGATATGATTTACACCAAGCGAAGTTCTGTTTTCGATCTTTAATTTAATATTTCTTTAATCAATCTTGTGATCATAAAAAAAAAACACACAGACTCACTCTTTTTTTAAACTAAATAGTCTTGTATTCATATTTTTATAGATTTGTTTAATTACAGATAAAATAATTGACTACCAAAAAACTAAATCAGATGTTTATTGTCGATAAGTTTGTTTTTCATTTGCTTTTAGGATATTGGGCTCTTAAACCATACTCTATAAAATATTTATGAAATTAAAATTAAATAGAACTATACTTTTAAGTTTTTTTATGACTTTTTCAAACACATCTTTATTTTCTCAAGAACGCGGTTTGGATGAGCGAATTAATGACGCCTTTACCCCAGTTGCAAACTGGTGGGAAGGTTTAGTATTACATAATTTTCCAGGGACTGAAATACCAACCATTATTCTTTTACTGGTTGGAGGTGCCTTATTTTTTACAATTTATTTTGGATTTGTAAACGTGCGTCGTTTTCCAATGGCAATTAATACTGTACGCGGAAAATATGATGAAATTGATGATCATGGAGCTGAAGGTGAAGAAGGAGAAGTAAGTCACTTTCAGGCACTTGCAACTGCAGTTTCTGGAACTGTTGGAAATGGAAATATTGCTGGAGTAGCCCTAGCTATCGCAGTAGGTGGACCTGGAGCTACTTTTTGGATGATACTATGTGGACTTTTAGGAATGTCTACCAAGTTTGTTGAATGTACCCTGGGTGTTAAATATCGAGATATTGGAGAAGATGGAACTGTATATGGGGGGCCTATGTATTACTTAACAAAGGGCCTTCAAGAAAAAGGTTTCACACGTTTAGGGAAAGTATTGGCAGGAATTTTCGCATTTCTTTGCATTGGCGCTTCTTTTGGAGGGGGTAATGCTGCTCAGTCTAATCAAGCTGCTATGCAATTAGTAGAATCTTTTGGAATGACAGGGGGGAGTGCTAGAACTATTATTGGACTAATAATGATGGTGTTGGTTGGTGTTATTATTATTGGTGGTATTAAACGAATTGCATCAGTAACTGAAAAGGTGGTGCCACTAATGGCATTGATGTATATTCTGGCATGCCTTTACATCATTATTTCAAACATTACTTTTGTAGATGATGCTTTTGGAATGATTTTTTCTCAAGCCTTTAATCCACAAGCAGGATTAGGAGGTTTATTAGGTGTTTTAATTACTGGATTTAGACGAGCCGCTTTTTCAAATGAAGCAGGGGCAGGTTCTGCCTCAATTGCTCACTCTGCAGTTAAGACCAAATATCCAGCCTCAGAAGGTTTGGTAGCTTTATTAGAACCTTTTATTGATACTGTAGTTATTTGTACTATGACAGCCTTGGTGATTATTATTTTTAATGGAGATAATACAGTCTTTAATTACGGCGGTGAAGGAGGTGTTGTTATGATTAATGGAGTTGCTTCAGAAGGAGCAGGAATTACAGCAGCAGCTTTTGCAAAATACATTTCATTCTCAGGGCCTTTCTTAACAATTGCAGTTGTTTTATTTGCAATTTCAACAATGATTTCGTGGTCTTACTACGGCCTTCAATCATGGATGTATATTTTTGGAAAAAGTAAAGTATCGGAAATTGTATATAAATTAATGTTCTTAGTTTTTATTGTTATAGGAGCTGCTGGAGATATGTCTTCGGTTTGGGCTTTTTCAGATGCAATGATTTTAGCCCTAGTGTTTCCTAACATGATTGGATTACTTATTTTATTCCCAAGAGTAAAGGAAGAATTAGGGAATTTTTTAGGGGCAATAACAGAGGTTAGAAAAACATAAGAAAATATTTAAAAAAATAGTCATTTTTGAATTGTCAAAACTTTAGTAGTATTCGTCTTTAACTACATACTTTATTTTAATTCAATAGTTAGCTAATAAAAAAGTGAACACGCAAATTTCATTTTCAAAAAGAATCCTCTGATTGATAATTCAATGGCAGTTAATTTATTTAAAGAAAACAGAATAAGTTTGAGTAAAAGTTGCTTGACAAATAATTAAATACAAAACACTTAATGACAAAATCGTTATTTAAATTTTGTTTTAATTTTTTCTAAATTCTCCAAACAAAACAAACAAATAAAAATTATCTTAGCATTAAATTTTTAATATGATTGATTTCGAATTACAACCTGAAATTAATACTTCTGAAACCCAACGTATGGTATTTGAAACGGCTCGCGATTTTGCTGCTCAATATATCTTCCCAAATTTTATGGAGTGGGATGAAGCTCAGTATTTTCCTAAAGAAATTTTCGAAAAGGCAGGTGCTCTTGGTTTTATGGGAATGATAATTCCAGAAGCTTATGGAGGTTCGGGAATGGGTTATCATGAATACGTAACTTTAATTGAAACTATTTCTATTGTAGATCCATCTATTGGTCTTTCAATAGCTGCTCATAATTCACTGTGTAGTAATCATATTTATTCTTTTGGAAATGAAGATCAGCGTTTACGTTGGTTGCCTGATCTTTGTTCTGGAACTTTGATAGGCGCCTGGGGTTTGACAGAACACAACACAGGTTCTGATGCTAAAGGTATGTCTACAACTGCTCGTAAAGATGGGAATACGTGGGTTTTAAATGGAACTAAAAATTTTATAACCCATGGAATTTCTGGAGATATTGCCGTTGTAATTGCACGAAACGGCGAAAAAGGGGATAGTAGGGGAATGACTGCTTTTGTAGTCGAAAGAGGTACTCCTGGATTTACTGCGGGGAAAAAAGAAAATAAATTAGGAATGCGAGCTTCAGAAACTGCTGAAATGGTTTTTGATAATTGTGTAATATCTGATGAAAATCGTTTAGGCCCTGTAGGTGACGGTTTTATTCAATCGATGAAAATATTAGATGGAGGTAGAATATCAATTGCAGCTCTTTCTTTAGGAGTTGCTAAAGGTTCCTTTAATGCTTCTTTGAAGTATTCTAAAGAAAGAAAACAATTTGGTAAAGCCATAAGTAGCTTTCAGGGGATTTCCTTCAAATTAGCAGATATGGCAACTGAAATTGAGGCAGCTGTTTTACTAACACATAAAGCTTCTGAGTTAAAAAATCAAGGTAAAAATGTTACGCAAGCAGGAGCAATGGCTAAGTTATTTTCATCTGAAGTTTGTGTCAAAGTGGCTAATGAAGGAGTCCAGATTCATGGGGGGTATGGCTTTACAAAAGATTTTCCTGTTGAGAAGTTTTTTAGAGATTCAAAGCTCTGTACTATTGGTGAAGGAACTAGCGAAATTCAAAAGCTAGTGATCGCTCGAAAGCTTTTGAGTTAGTAAAATTATTTTTTACGCCGATTTTTTAAATATTAATATTTTGATTATCACACTATTTATTGTGCACTGATATGAAAATCAGCTTCTTGGATATTTTAGATATTTTATGTTCTTTAGAAATTATATTTATAATTGTTCCAATAAACCCTAGTAGTTTGTAAAATAGTTTTACCTATATTTGCCCTCATTATGAAAGGAGGTGCTACATTATGTTAATAATTCCAGTTAAAGACGGAGAAAATATTGATCGCGCATTAAAGCGATTTAAAAGAAAATTCGATAAAACAGGGGGTATGCGTCAATTGCGTGCTAGAAAACAATTTTTAAAACCATCTGTAAAGAACCGCCAAAAAATTCAAAAAGCTCAGTACATACAGGGTCTTCGTGATAGCGAAGCCATTTAAGCTTTTTTAGTTCATATTAATCAACGTTATCCTATTATAAGTTTATAACTTTATATGATAACGTTTTTTTATGTCCATACATTCTTTTTTAGAATATATCTCACTGGAGAAAAATTCTTCGGTTCATACCCAAACAGCATATCGGGGTGATCTTGAAGATTTTAAAGGGTTTCTATTAAAACAAGATCTTCCAAATCAAGATAGCTCTTTAGAAGAGGTTTCTTATGGAGAAATACGTTCTTGGATAGTTTTTTTAATTCAAAAAGGGAATAGCACTCGAACGGTTAATCGAAAAATATCAGTGTTACGTTCGTATTATAAATTTTTAATGCGTGTTGGTTCTATTGAGCGCTCTCCTCTTAAGGAGCACAAGGCCCTTAAAATGGCCACAAAAGTTCAACTTCCTTTTTCGCAAGAAGAAGTTGCTAGAGTATTAAATTCTGATTTTTTTCCAAAGAACTATGATGGAGTGCTTCAAAAGACAATACTAAGTTTATTTTATTATACTGGTATTCGAAGAAGTGAATTAATAGGATTGAAATATATAGATATTAATCTCTCAAAAGATTTAATTAAAGTATTGGGAAAACAAAATAAAGAGCGTCTTATTCCACTATTACCTGAAATTAAAGATCAGATAAAAAAATTACTTTCACTTCAAAATCAGAGTGGAATATCACATTCTGAAAGATTGTTTTTTCAAACAGAAAATGGAGGAAAACTTACAGAAGCCTTTGTTTATAAAACTGTGAATGATTATTTTGGAAGGGTATCTACTAAAACCAAAAAAAGTCCTCACGTATTACGACATAGTTTTGCAACTCACTTATTAGATCAGGGTGCGGATTTGAATTCAATAAAGGATTTATTAGGACATAGTAGTATAGCTGCAACACAGCATTATACTCATAGTAGTATGGCTAAGATTCAGGAGGTGTATAAAAAAACACATCCTAGAGAACAGAATGAATAGTATTTTTTTAAGATTTTAGAAATACAATTCATTTCAGAGTTCCTAATTATTCAGCAAATGTTTTCCTTAAGAAATTTTCTACAGAACAATTATGGAAATCAACCAGTAAAATTTAAACAGCATTGCTTTCTTTTTAGGAAACTAATATTATATTTGCGCCAGTTTATTGAAATATTGAAAGGTCATACATTTAACTATTATGCAAATTTTCATACAAATAGTGAATTTAATAACTATTTTTTGATTGTAACCTTTTTTAAGTACAATAATAGTGTACAACTGCCGATGTAGCTCAGCTGGCTAGAGCAGCTGATTTGTAATCAGCAGGTCGTGGGTTCGAGTCCCTCCATCGGCTCAAATAAATTCAAGTACTTCTATAAAAGTTTTAAATACGATCATTGAAAATGGGGAGATACTCAAGCGGCCAACGAGGGCAGACTGTAAATCTGCTGACTACGTCTTCGCAGGTTCGAATCCTGCTCTCCCCACTCCTTTATTTTCTAGGATATAGAATAGTTTTCGTTATCTTTATTAAATAAGTATCAACACTGAATTAATCAGTACAATGCGAGAGTAGCTCAGTTGGTAGAGCGTCAGCCTTCCAAGCTGAATGTCGCCGGTTCGAACCCGGTCTCTCGCTCTCTTTTTTTGCCGACGTAGCTCAGGGGTAGAGCGTTTCCTTGGTAAGGAAGAGGTCGGCAGTTCAAATCTGCTCGTTGGCTCTACTGTTAATCAAGGAGTTAGACCAAAATCATCTCAACACTTAAATACACTTAGTGAAACCTTAGTGAAATTTAGGTGTTTTTTTGTGCCCACACTTTTCATTCATTTTTATCGGAATACCATTGCATTGCCATCGCATGATGACCATATGCTAAACATATGTCGAACACATGTTCATCATATGATATTTGATGTGAAAAAAGATGCAAAAATATGACCGATTTCTGAAGTTCAAACGTATATATAGTAAGTAGAGTTGAGATTGGTGTGCTGAATATCCCGAATGTAGTAGGGAAATAAATGTTCAAATCATCAGTAATTACGGGCTTTTCCAGTTGGTTTAGCTATCGTTTCTATTACACTAATATGAAGTATGAAAACACATTACAATATTCAAATTCAATAGCAGACATGTTTAATTGGAATTATACAACATACATCAGAACACATACATGGTTAACACCAGAACTTGTACAAAAGTGGTGCAATCAAATATCAAATCG
>Ga0209406_1003111_pt1 | contig 10722 bp, 8 predicted proteins | sample COGITO_mtgs_1204_FD_184808 | JGI IMG/M metagenome (GOLD analysis project Ga0209406, IMG submission 184808) | Pelagic marine microbial communities from North Sea - COGITO_mtgs_120426 (SPAdes) (version 2) | ecosystem: Environmental > Aquatic > Marine > Epipelagic ...
TACCTGAAAGGGATCATTTTTCTGACGCTCGCCGGGCTCATAACTAAACCGGCTAACCACCTCATCATAGTCTTTGGTGTACCACGCGCATCCGGTGGAGTCGGACACGGTCACTTGTAATGTCATCGCCTCGCCGTCGGAGTGCAACACCATGCCGTTGACGACAACATCGATAGGGCTTTGGTCGTTTGGCAACACCCTTACGATGCCCCAATTACCCGAGCGCTGCAGCGTTTCGGCGAGCATGTAGGGTGCGTAGCGCGATTCGGCAACGCGGATCTGCGCATTGGTTGTCTCTTCTTCGCGGCGACTAAGATTGTCGAGGCCGGGATCGAATATCGCAACGCCAATGTCGAGCAAAAATTCTTCGGCGACAGTTTCGGTGGCGCGTTGAATCGGGGTGTACGTTGTGCTCTTAACGGTATGTGTTGCGCAGCTAGCTAGTAGCAGCGCGGCCATGGCGATTAACGCAGTCCTTAAATGCAAATGTAACTGCAACGGTACGAATAAACGCCGCGTCGTGGCCGCCAGAATCGAAAAACCTGAAGCGCGCGCGATGGCGCGAAGCCTCGGACTGCTCGCGTTCATTGTGTTTGTTTTCATCTCTCGATTCCTATTCATCGGGTTCTGTTTATGAGTTTCTGATTACGAGGTTTGGGTCTATCGGCTCCTGATTAATAAACCGGTGATTTATTTCAGTTACCGCCGAGGCCGGTGTAATTTCGGTATTCATCCCACAGCGCTTCGCGCAGCTCGGGATCGGGCTCGCTCATCGCCGCCTCACGGAGTTGGCGCGCGACTACGTCGTCATCGCGGCCGCTAGGAATATCTTCGGGTGGCGGGAATGACTCTGTGTTTTGCGAACCCGGCATTGGCGGCGACTGCGTTGCAACCTGAGGCATACCGTTAGCACCCGGCGCGCCGAGAATTTGCGGCATCTGTCCACCACCGCCGCCACCGCTTTCTGCGCCCGGCTGTTCGCCAGAGCCTGCCTCATTACTCTCGGCTTGCGCACGCTCTCGCTCGCCGAGAATAAACCCATCGAATGTTTCGTAGCCGCGGCGCAACTGCTCGTCGAGGATCGCGGCCTGCTCCGAGGTTGTCATCGCGCCGGTGCCGCGCGTGCCCTGACCAGTGCCCTGACCAGCACCGATGTCGCGACCAGTGCCTGCGGTAGATCCGCTTAAGTCGCCGTTATCTCCAGAACCGTTGCTAGAAGAGCCGTCACGAGACGGACCTCTACCACTTAGCACGCCATCTGGCAGCGTATCTAGACTGTAATCTCCACTTGGTGTCCCTAATACCGAAGAACCCGAGCCTGATTGTCCACTTTGGCTTCCAAGGTCGCCGGTCGAGCTATCTCTTCCTGCGGGGCCTGAAGATGAGCCTGATGAGGAGTCGGCGCCCACGCTCGGCCCGTCAGCACTCGGTAAATCACCGCGGCCTGGCAAGCCCGCGCTGACGCTCGGCATACTGCCCGACTGTCCGGCACTTGATGGCGAGCCTGCAGCTGCGCTGGATGAGCCGGCGTCGCTGCTTGCGCCCGAAGGCATTCCTGCGCTCGACGGTGAGCCTGCCGACGAGCTAGACGATGCAGAAGGCATCGAGGGCGGCTGCGAAGACGACCGAGAAGATGGTGAAGAAGATTGCGACGATGACGGCATCGACGGGCTGCTGCTGGAGCTGCTAGAGCTACTGGGCGGAGACGAATTGCTTGGTGAGCTGCTCGACGCGCTAGAGGGACTGCTCGGCGAGGGCATCGACGACGACGAACTTTGGCTTTGCGACTGACACGCGGCTACGAGCAGCCCAACACCTATTATTAGGCTATTGCGCACGCCCGCGCGAAGGCGGTTTGTGGTTACTGACTGCTGCGCTGCTCGTTTCATGTTGCTGTCCTTGGCTTGTGAAGCTCAGTGTAGCGCCTCCGCGGAAAATTGTACGGCAAGAGGCGATAAATCCGTCTGCGGCTAACCCTTCTTTCTAGACGGATTATATTTCTCTCTCTGCTCTACTGCCGTTGGCGCAACCTCTACCACGAGGTTTATCACAAACAAGCTGAAGAGAGGCTTAATACCAATACCGATACCTAAATACATTGTTTGCGGAGCGCTGCGGAACTCCATCGATAATGATGGGCCGAAAGTGCGAAGTGCGAACTACGCGGCGTAGGCGACTTAGCTGGTTTTTGTTGTCTTCGGTTTCGGCCGAAAGCGATCGCACATCGCGCACCTCGCCGGTGTCGGTCACATCGAAAATAAGATCGGCGTAGTCAGAGTCTAACGGTTCGTCTGTCTGCCGAACGGCATCTAACTCATAGCCCTTTTTCTGCTCGCCCACAAAACTTGGCATTGGCACGACGCGCCCGAAATAGGCTTTGTGTAGGGCGTCGGCATTGGGCTGATTCGCAAGGAGGCGCCACGCGTTCCCGTACTGTTCTTCGGCGGCGCGGCGGCGACCGAAGAGGAGATACCAGTCGGCAAGATTGGTGAACGCATCGGCTAGCGCCAGAACATCGTCGCGCTTTTCTATCTCGTAGCGGAGAATCTCGGTCAGCGCTTGCGCGCCGCTTGCGAATCCTTTGGACTCATAACTGCTAGGCTGCCCCAGATGAACTCGGTTGATTTCCATTTCGTTACGAAATTGTGGTCGACCAAGATCGGCCATCATCTCTGGATTACGCGACAAAAGGTATGAAGAATTAGCGATGCCGCGCAGGTAAGTCACAAACCTTTCGTCCTGCGGCCCGAAATGCGTTTTCACCATTATTGCGGCTGCATTCCAAAACATTAGTGCGTTATTTAGCCGCATGCCGAGGGCTTCGCCGTGACCTAGATGAAAGGCACGAAGATTCCATTCGGCAATACTGTTCAGCACCGGAATAAGCCGTGGGTCGCGCGTGCCGTAAGCACGTCGCTGAATATAATACAGATACTCAAACGTGAGGTCGGCGTCTTGCCATTGGTCCAGCGCAAGATAGCTTTGGATTTTACTCTCGATAGCGGACACCTGTTCAACAGTGTGCAAGCCTAAATTAATCCGATTAATATGAATCGCTCGGTCGAAAACTTTTATCGCCTCTTCGTGCGAGCCTTGTTGCTGCAATAACGTGCCCAGCGAGGTGAGCTCTTCGACTAAACCGCCGTTCCACGCACCCCCATCGCCCTCTAGGTCTGCGATGACTGCATTGTAGTTATCGATGGCTTCTAAGCGGGCTATCGCCGCTTCCGACTCAGCCGCCATCATCTCTGCCAAAGAATCTGCGCGAGACGCCTCCTCTTCAAAAGAATCGACTTGGTTTGACGAGGTTGCTAGAAGCACTTGATTCGCTAACCTGACGCCAACGCCGCCGCGAATGAGAGGCGAGCGACCTGCAATAGTGTAATCGCGTGCGGGGTTTTGAAAACTGCGTTCGAGTGTCCACAGCCGAGTCGAACTCGCCAAACTAGTCGCAAGGTCTACGGGAATATTGCGCGGGAAAGGGTTCGCCATAATCAGTGGCTGAGGGTCACTTATATATTTTAATTCTGACTGCGCACGAATTTTTAGTGGCGCTGGATTGTCTTGCTCGGCGCCTTCTAGAGTGGCCAGCTCGCTCGTATTGGCTGGCTCGACTGATTCGGTCTGTTCTGCTAATTGAGCTTTTTCTGGTTCGGCGCTGTTACCCGCGCCAGACGCTGCGAGTACCACGTGCGTTGTGCTTTCGGCGGTTGTTGTTGCACTAGACTCCTGCGCGATCGCGATACCTGCGGCGCCCGCTAGCAACAAACCCACAGCGGCTGCGCGCAGAACCACTGTGGCTCCGCTGATCAATCGGTTGACGCGAACCTGACAGTCAAACACGTCCCCTGCCCTAGATGATAAGGACAGCACGGTGGCTTGCTCGAGTCTGGCGAATAGATTCAGCATTGGGGAAGCTCTTACCCTGCCTCAACTTGGGTTAGTTACTTTGTGACTGTTTAGCGATTACGACCAAGCGCAGTGCTGGGATCAGCAGCCGCAATTCGATTTATCACTCGTTTTCTTCAGTCTTTTATACACTTAGGGGATTTGGGTGTAAACGTCAGCCTTAGCGTTTGCGTAGCTCGATATTCCCGATCACGTCGCGTTTCGCGCACCATCCGGGTGCAACAAAGGTGGTGGCGGCCAACTCGATGATCACCAACGGTCCTTCTCGTTCGTGCTCGTCTAATGCCTCGCGTCGAGTACTCGGATAGGCGCCGCTGCCATACGTCGTCGCTGAGCTGGCTGGGTGTGTAGAGTGGACCTTGTTAGCGGCAGATTTAGTGCTTCGGTTTGTGTTATCGAAGTCGGCACGCGGCAGAACCAGCTCCACGCCCTGCGCCGTGACTGCCGAGCGCAGATTAACCAGCTCGAGCTCGGTGTCGTGATCGTAGCCAAAGCGCTGGCGATGCAGGGCAACAAAGGCCTGCTTTGCCTGCGCGCGCGAGTGCCAAGGCACATTAAGCGTATAGGATTGACCTTTGTAGCGCAGGTCGACGCTGGGCTTTGCGGCTAGGGCGCCCTGAGCGCCTTCGGCGGTAAGCTCAGCCCTGCCCTGTGCCTCGAGTTCGGCTAAACCATTCTCGATTTCGGCGTCAGTAAGATCGCTAAGCAAGGCGGTCGCCGTGCGCGAAAGCTGGCGCCCGGGCTGCGCGACAATCATGCCGAGCGCCGACAGCACGCCGCCGTGAATAGGCACGAGCGCACGCGTCATATTCATCGCCTCGGCAAGCGCGCAGACGTGCAAGCCGCCCGCGCCGCCAAAGCTGGTCAGGGTAAAGTCCTGCGGGTTGTAACCACGATTGACCGAGATGAGCCGAATCGCCGCCGCGATTTGTTCGTTAGCAACGGCGAGCACACCCTCGGCCGCGGTTTTAGCATCGACGCCCATCGCCGCACCCAGCCTTTCGAGCGCCTCCAATGCCGCGGCACTGTCGAGTGTTAGGCCACCGGCGAGCGTGGAGCTGGGGTCTATTCGACCGAGCACCACATGCGCATCAGTTACGGTCACCTGCGTGCCGCCCTGCCCATAGCACACGGGCCCAGGAACCGCGCCCGCCGAACGGGGACCAACCTGCAGCATGCCGCCGGTGTCGAGCGCCGCTATCGAGCCGCCGCCCGCGCCGATCGTATGCATGTCGACCATCGGCACGCCCACAGGCAACTCAGCGATCGTGCCTTCGTTTGTAGTGACCGGTGCGCCGTCTAGCAGCGCGACATCGGTAGACGTACCGCCCATGTCGAAGCTGATAAAGCGGCTAGTGCCTGTCTGCAAGCCAAGTGCGTGGAGTGCGGTCAGGCCGCCCGCTGGGCCCGAAAGCAGCAGATTGACCGCGGTACGCGACGCCTTATCGGCGGCGATCGTTTCGCCACTAGATTGCATTATTTGTAGCGAATTGCCGTTTAATTCTTTTTCTAGCGTCGATAAGTACCGATAAACGACAGGGCCAAGCGAGGCATTTAGCCAAGTGGCGACACCGCGTTCGTATTCTTTGTATTCGGGCAACACCCGCGACGACCGGCTCACCAGCACGTCGGGCAGCGCGCGCTCGATCGCAGCCTCGATGCGCTGCTCGTGTGCCGGCGCTAAAAAGGAGAACAGCAAATTAATGGCCACGGCCTCGGGCTTGAGCGCGACGAGCTGCTGCACTAAATCCGCAACCGCCTCGTCGCTCAGTGCCTCGACTTGTGTTCCGTCGGCGGCAATACGCCCTTCGATCTCGAGGCATAGCTCGCGCGGTACTTTGACCCGCGCAGGCGCAGGCTCGAGTGCGTAAAGTGCAGGGCGCGTTTGACGCGCAATCTCGAGCATGTCGGCAAACCCTGTTTTGGTGACAAACGCCGTCCGTGCGCCTTTACCCTCGAGCGCCGCATTGGTTGCAACCGTGCTGCCGTGCACAATATGCAGGGCACCGTTATCGAGCGCTGCTTGCAAACCCATCTCGCGAATACCGCGTAGTATTGCCTGCTCGGGCGCCGCCGGACTCGATAGCGTTTTGTGTATGCGAATACTCACTTCTTTTTCGGCATCGATCTCGACACAGACGAAGTCGGTAAAGGTGCCCCCGGCATCGATGCCGAGTAGAATGCGAGATGAGTAAGGCTGAGTGGCAGACGACATATAAGGGCGAGTTCCGCGTGTTATCGAGCGCCGAGTATCGCATAAACCACTTATTGATGAGCAAGCGCGATTGCAGCCGGTGCAATGAATAACCGGTGAACTAATTAGGAGGCGCTTTGCCAGAATTACCCGAAGTTGAAACAACCCGCCGCGGTATTGAGCCCCACGTTGAAGGCAAGCGAATTACCAAAATGGTGGTACGTGAGCGCCGACTTCGCTGGCCCATACCTGCATCGCTTGAGGCGCGGCTCGCTGGTCAGACAGTCGACGGCGTAGAAAGGCGAGGTAAGTATTTACTCCTTCGCATCGATAACGGCAGCCTTATCGTGCATCTCGGAATGTCGGGCAGCCTTCGTGTGCTCGAACCCGGCACACAGCAGCCTCTTAAGAAACACGATCACGTAGAACTGGTGTTCGATGACAACACCGTTTTGCGCTATCACGACCCACGGCGCTTTGGCTGCATCCTGTGGCAAGACGATCCGGTGAGTGATCACCCGCTTATCGAGACGCTGGGCCCCGAACCGCTGGACGAAGACTTTAACGCCCGAGCGCTGTTCGCGCGCAGCCGAGGGCGCAAGGCACCGATAAAAACTTTCATCATGGACAGCAAGGTAGTGGTGGGAGTGGGGAATATTTACGCCAACGAATCGCTTTTCTTCGCTGGGATTAATCCGCAGCGCGCGGCTGGCAACGTGTCACTCGCGCGCTACGAAAAACTAGTCGAGTGTATTAAGCGCGTGCTCGCGAGGGCGATTGAGGTGGGCGGCACTACCCTGCGCGACTTTACCGGCAGCGACGGCCAGCCGGGTTATTTTGCCCAGTCGCTGCAGGTTTATGGGCGCACAGGGCTGCCTTGCAACAACTGCAAGGCGCCTTTAAAAGAAGTGAGACTAGGGCAGCGCAGCACGGTGTACTGCACGCGGTGTCAGCGCTAAACGCGCGAGTAGGCTTTCATCGCTTCGACTACGGCCGGATGCGCGAACTTAGAGATGTCGCCACCATAGGACGAGATCTCTCGCACGAGCGTCGACGAGATATACGACAAGTGCTCGGCAGGCGCGAGAAACACCGTTTCGATGCTGGGGTCCAGCACGAGCTGAAACTCGTATTCAAAGTCGGCCACGGTACGCAGGCCGCGCAAAATGATTTTCGAATCGACCTCTTGCACAAACTGAATCAACAGGCTTTCGAATGAGCGCACCTCAACGTTGGGCAGATGGGCCAACACCTCTTGCGCAAGTTCGACGCGTTGCTCGGTTGGCATTGCGCTGCTTTTCTGCCGGTTAGAACCCACAACGCCGACGATAATATGATCGAAAAGCCCCGCTGCGCGCTCCACAAGGTCGGTGTGACCATTGGTGATTGGGTTGAATGTTCCGGGGTACACGGCAGTTTTCATAAATTCTCTCTTGTGGGCGTCTCGTCGGTCTTATTATTAGTTGAGTGTTTTTCTCGAACAAGGTCGCCGCATTCTAGCGAATCGGCTGGCGAGGCTCAATCGCGGGTATTGCAGGCATTTTTAGCCACCACAGCCCTAGTCCGAGCTTAATAGAAAGCGAGCGATTTGCTGTTCTAGCCACGCGCGATTGCCGCGCGCGATAAAGCCTACGTGGCCGCCTCGGTCGGACAATTGCAATTCGGTCGCGCTCCCGAGGTCTTCTTGCAACGGCAATGCCTCGGGCGGAATAAGCGGGTCGTCGGCGCTTTGAATGAGTAGTGTGCGCGCGCTGATGCTTTTTAGCTTTGGCCCGCTGCTGCAGCGAGCGTAATAATCGTCGGCGTTTGCAAAACCATGGAGCGGCGCGGTTAGCTGATCGTCGAAGCGCCAGATACTGGTTAGATCAACCGCGTTATTGAGCAAGCCGCGCAGAGTTATCGCCGCGTCAAACGCCAGTGGATTTCCCAAGCTTGCCAGAGTCTCGAGGTGTTCGACTTTGTTGATGAAATCTCGATTAAGCAGTTTGACAAAATAGTCGCCGTAAAATGCACTCGTGCCGCCGAGCATCGCGCGCGAACAGTCTGCTAGCTGAAAAGGAGTCGACACGGCAACGGCTCGACACGTTGATGCGGCAGGCACTTCGGTACTGTGCGACTCTTGTTCACCTTTTTCTGCAAGCCAGTTGAGCAACACGCTGGCGCCAAGTGAGTAACCCGCAAATAAAAAGTGATGCGCCGGATATTGTTCCTGCAAGATATTGAACACTTCGTCTAAATCTTCGGTCACACCCGAATGATACGCGCGCGCGAGTCGATTAAATTCCCCGCTGCAACCGCGAAAATTGAGCGCAACCGACGCAACGCTCGACAAGGCAAGCTCGCGTTGGAGCTCGATAATATAGGGCGATTGCGACGACCCGCAAAGCCCATGCAATAACACGACAATCCGATGCCTCGACGAATCACTCGGCGCAGGCCCTGCCCAGTCGATATCGATGAAGTCACCATCGGCTAGCTCTATGCGTTCGCGAAACTGTTCGAACACAGCAGGCGGTGTAAATCTTCGCCATAAAGTTTGTGCGTGCGCGTTACTCGCAAGAAGCGGCGGTTTGAATGTGTTGGCGCTGTATGACATAGACTTTTTCTGTTTGTTTGAATCGCGGCTAAGCCGAACGGAAACCTAGAGCGCTTGTAACAACGTCGAGTGGACTGCACCCGCCCGTTTGATTTTACGGCCGGTCCAGTTAGAAGGCAGCTTGGCTTCGTCGAGCGGTTCGGCCGACTCGATATAAACCAGCGCACCAGGTGCGAGACAGCCCGACTCCGAAAGCGTGTGCGCCGCCTCGTAGTGCTGATTCGCATCGAAAGGCGGATCTAGAAAAACAAGATCGAAGCGCTGCTTGCCTGCATCCCGCCTGAGCCAGATGAGCGCGTCGGCCTCGATGATTTGTACCGCGGTTGTTGCCAGTGCATCGCGGTTGTCGCGCAAAGCGTTGGCAGCAGGCTTTGCTTTCTCTACCATCACTACACTCGACGCGCCCCGCGAGGCAGCCTCGAAGCCGAGCGCGCCGCTGCCGGCGAATAGGTCGAGTACTCGGGCAGCGGGGATCGCCATCTGTAGCCAATTAAATAGCGTCTCGCGGACACGATCGGCGCTGGGACGTAGGCCGGCGGAATCGGGAAAGCTAATTTTACGGCTGCGAAGCTCGCCGCCAATAATGCGGACGCTGCCGCCGGGTCGTTTTTTACTTGTGCTCATTGGCTAAGTGTAACCGCGATGGCTGCGCTACACAGCATCGCAGTGCGATTGCGGGTTTGAAAAGTGATAACATAGCGGCCTTAGATTCCTGCCGCCGCGCCCTTCGTATGGCAGCACGGCACCCTTCGGCAATCAGCGACTAGAGACTTTACGATGTTTGGCTTTGGTAAAAAGAAACGTGTACAGGAAGAACAAGATGCCGAGGCTGCGGTGGCTATTGCGCCGGAGCCGGCTGCTGATTCGGCTGTGGATTCGGGTGTCGATTCAGTTGTGGATGCAAATGTCGAGAGTCAGGCCAATGAGCAGGCTCAGGCGCCGAGCGACTTAGCGGTTGAAGAGCAAGCCGAAGAACCCAGCAAACGCGGCTTTTTCGGCCGGCTGCGCGACGGGCTCAGTCGCACCCGAAACAAACTTAGCGATGGCCTCGGTGCAGTGGTGCTTGGGCGTAAAGAAGTCGATGCCTCGCTGCTCGAAGAGGTCGAGACGCAGCTGCTGACCGCCGACGTAGGACTCGAAGCCACCGACGCCATTATCGACGGCCTTCGCGCGCGTCTCGGGCGCAAACAACTCGCCGACGCAGACCAGTTTATGGCCGCCCTTCGCGAGGAGCTGCGCGCAATACTAGCCCCGTGCGACAAACCGCTGGTTATCGACACGAGCAAAAAGCCTTTCGTTATTTTGATGGTCGGGGTTAACGGCGTCGGCAAAACCACGACAATCGGCAAGCTGGCTAAGCGCTATCAGAGCGAAGGCCATAGTGTGATGCTCGCAGCGGGCGACACTTTCCGCGCCGCGGCGGTCGAGCAGCTGCAGGTATGGGGGGAGCGCAATGCCGTGCAGGTCGTGGCTCAGGACACCGGATCGGACAGCGCCTCGGTTATCTTCGACGCCTACCAATCTGCCAAAGCCAAAGGCATGGATATACTCATCGCCGACACCGCGGGCAGGCTGCACACAAAAGACAATCTCATGACCGAACTCGAGAAGATTGTCCGGGTCTTAAAGAAGCAAGACCCGCGCCTGCCCGACGAGATTCTGCTCGTGCTCGACTCGACCACTGGCCAAAATGCGCTGGCTCAGGCAGATAGTTTTCATAAATCGACTACCCTTACAGGTTTGGCGCTGACCAAGCTCGACGGCAGTGCTAAGGGCGGTGTCGCCTTTGCCCTCGCGAAGCGCTTGGGTATTCCGCTCAGGTTTATCGGCGTTGGCGAGCAGATCGACGATCTTAGACCCTTTAACGCGCATGATTTCGTCGCAGCGCTGTTTGGCGACGAGGAAAATCGAGACAGCTAACCCGCGTCAGCCTGCCGAGTTCACAAGAGCAAACGACAGAGAGTTAACGACAGGAACAGCCAGAGAGGAGCCAAGGGCTAGGCCCTTTAACCGGATGATTGCA
>Ga0209406_1003122_pt1 | contig 10685 bp, 6 predicted proteins | sample COGITO_mtgs_1204_FD_184808 | JGI IMG/M metagenome (GOLD analysis project Ga0209406, IMG submission 184808) | Pelagic marine microbial communities from North Sea - COGITO_mtgs_120426 (SPAdes) (version 2) | ecosystem: Environmental > Aquatic > Marine > Epipelagic ...
AATGCACACGGTTCCGGCGTCCGTAGCGGAGGCGTTGTAGTTACAGGCTGAGGCGACTTGGCAACCGGAAATTTCATCTGCATCGCAGACGCCATCCCCGTCCGAATCATTGTCAACGACCGTCCCTGTTCCATTCGTTTCTCCGGAACACGTTTCACAGCCAAAAGGGAAAACACACGCCGTGCCCGAGTCGGTGGCGCTCGCGTCGTAATTGCACGCGGAGCTGTTTTGGCAGCCCGCAATTTCGTCCTCGTCGCACACGCCATCGTTGTCGGCATCGAGGTCTAATACTGTTCCGGTGCCGTTGGTAGGGTTCCCCGCACATACATCGCATCCGGTCGCATACAGGCAAGTCGCCGCATCCGTAGCGGAAGCATCGTAATTGCAGGCCGCGCTATTCTGGCAACCGGCAATTTCGTCAACGTCGCAAACGCCATCGTTATCGGCATCGTTGTCCACCACGTAGCCCGTCCCGTCCGTCGCGTTTCCGCCGCAGACATCGCATCCCGTCGCAAAAGCGCAACCATCATCGCTGGCTGTTGCGCTGGCGTTGTAATTGCACGCCGAAGCGTCCATGCAACCCGAAACGGTTCCGTCACCCGAAGTGTCATGTGTAATCCCGGTTTCTTTAAACGATACACCAACGTTATTGCGCCATTGGATATTCCAGAGGCAGGTCACGTGTCCAGGATTTCCATTTGCATCGTCAACTGCTGTGAATTGCCCGAGCAATACCAACCCGTCATCTCCAGCCATGGCCGCTGGATTGGCTCCGGGTGTAACGTACCAACTTCCTCCGACCGTCTCATCCATTACAAAACCGGTTCCCGAAGCAAATTCTGCCAAATCCGAAACCATTCCGATGTTACTTACCGCCTCGTCATTGGTAGAGGAGGAACCAATGGTCAGCCAACTATCGTATTCCATTTCCGGATAAAATGGGAAAAAGAATGGGTTAATGCCTGATCCCATGTCCCCCGCAGCCGGGTGCTGAAAAAATGCGGTCGTCACGCCAAGTTCGAGCAGCAAAGGACCCATTTGGATGCAGTTGTTGTTCTCATCATTCTCCACACACTCGGACGTCCCCACTGAATACACCGCAATGCACTCATCTGATGCCGATGCAAATTCCGCATAGACCCTGTAGGTCGTTCCCAACTCAGTCTCCGCCAAAACTTCACTTTGGAGGCCCAAAAATTGGGCCTGAGCCGATGAAGTAAAAAGAGACAAAAAGAAGAAGACAGCACATGCCGTCACGGTGGTAAGTCGAGTCAAGCGATTCATGGTCATCGAATATAATCAATTTGTGTTGATTATAATCGATAAAAGTCTAAATAATCTAGATAAGTGATTATAATAAGTGGTTCAATTGAGCCTAAAAACTCACTTTTCTTCAGGGACCTCAAATTCCAATTGACGCTTGGCCAAATCTGCGGCCACAACACGCACCACAACACGCTCACCCATGGCAAACTGACCCCCATGCCGCGCACCGACCAGCGCCTGCCGGTCCTCGTCGTATACATAGTGGTCATCCGGAAGGGAGTCCTTGGGAACGAAGCCCTCGCATTTGTTTTCATCGATTTCGACAAAAATGCCCTTCGGCACAACGCCGTTCACAATGCCGTGGAAGGTCTCGCCGATGCGCGTCATGAGGAATTCGACTTGTTTGTATTTGATGGATGCGCGCTCGGCTTCTGCGGCCCGCTTTTCCATGTTGGAACTGTGCTGGCACACTCCCTGGAGTGGACCGGGGTCAGCTGATTTACCCCCATCGATGTACTGCTGGAGCAACCGGTGGACGAGCACATCTGGATAGCGACGAATGGGACTGGTAAAGTGCGTGTAGAATGGAAACGCCAGGCCATAGTGGCCGATGTTATTGGTGCTGTACTCCGCCTTGGCCATGGAGCGAATCGCCATGGTTTTGACCACATTTTCAGCCGTGTTGCCGGCTGCTGCTTGGAGCAGTTGCCGCAGCGCAGACTCAGCGTTGGCGGGATTAATCTTAGGCATTTCGAGACCGAATTTGGAAACAAACTTCCGCAGCTGCTGAAGCTTCTCGGGATCAGGCCGATCGTGAATCCGGTACACCGCTGTGCGGGTTGATTCCTCGCGCTTGCCTTCGTTGTTTCGCGGCTTGGCGAGGTAACGGCTCACCCGCACATTCGCTAGCAACATGAAGTCTTCGATGAGGCGATTGGCATCGAGCATGCGCTTGATTACGACCCGCAGCGGTTTGCCCGCCTCGTCCAACTCAAATTTGACCTCTTCCGTGTTGAAGTCGATGCCCCCGGCCTTGAATCGGTTGGCGCGCAACTTCTCCGCCAAATGCTGCAACGTCTTCACCTCATCGGCGTATTTGCCTTTGCCTGTCTCAATCCGTTCCTGCGCTTCGTGGTAAGCGAATCGTTGGTCGCTATGAATGACCGATCGGCCAAACCACTCGCCTTTTATTTCTGCCTTGTCGTTCATTTCGAACACCGCACTGAACGCCAGTCGATCCTCGTTCGGCCTCAGCGAACAGAGGTTGTTGGAAAGCACTTCCGGCAGCATCGGAATCGTCCGATCTACGAGATAGACCGACGTCGCGCGCTGACGTGCCTCTTCGTCGAGCACCGTTCCTGGCTTGAGGTAATGCGCCACGTCTGCAATGTGAACCCCCACCTCCCAATGACCATTTTTGAGGCGTTTCAATGACAGCGCGTCGTCAAAATCCTTGGCGTCGACCGGGTCAATCGTCAGGGTCGTAACATCTCGGAAATCCCGGCGGCGCTTCAGTTCTTCCGCAGGCACAGCATGCGGGATCGCATCAGCCGCGGCAAGCACATGATCGGGAAATTCATACGGCAATCCGTACTCGGCGAGGATGGCGTGCATCTCGACTTCGTGGTCACCAGGCGTGCCTAGGATTTTCACGACTTTTGCAGAAGGCGCGTCCGACGCATCGTCCCACTTGAGTATTTCGACGATGACCTTTTGACCATTTTCAGCACCGGCTAAGTGCTTTGCGCCGATGAAAAAGTTGGTGTGAAGGCGTTGATCCGAAGGGTAGCCAAAGGCGTAATCACGGACTTTTTCGAGTACCACCACGTACTGGGAACGTTGACGTTCTACGATGCGTGCTACACGCGGTGTGTGCCGGCCGCCGCGGCGCACCCAGTCCACTTCGACCGTGTCACCCCAAAAGGCTGTTCCCGTAAATCCCTTGGGAATAGATACCTCGTTTCCATCCGCCATCATGACAAATCCCCGTCCATGACGGGTCACCTGAATGGTTCCGATAGGCCGATCGTTTTGGGGCACTTCTTTGAGAAGGTAGCGCCCTCGACCGATTGATTCTAAGCGGCCATCGCGGCCCATGTCCTCCAAGATTCCTGTGATTTTCTGCCGAGTATCATGATTGAGAATTCCCAATGTACTTGCCACCTGTTTGTGGTTCAGGGGCTTGTTTGGTTGGCGCTTGAAGACCTCTAGGATCTCTTTGCGCAATTGCTTGGGCGGGGTTCTTGGAGCCATTGAGCACAAAGATGCTCTGAATACCTCGGCATTTCCGACCTTTGCACCCGCATGTCTACACGCACTTATCAACGATGGGCGCCCGAACATTGGGAAGAATACGCCGTCCTGGACTCCGGAGACCGTTCACGGCTCGAACGCTTTGGCACCCTTTTGCTCGACCGTCCGGACCCCTCCGCTGTTTGGTCGCGGAGCCTTGACTTTGATGCTTGGGACAAGGCCAACGCCCGATTTGAACCGACCGGCATGACCAAAGGAAATTGGGTGCCGTTGGAATCCGTCCCTGAAGGATGGAACCTAAAGTACCGCTCTCCGCGATTGGATTTGACGTTCCAGCTCGAAATGACCCGCTTCAAGCACGTGGGTGTTTTTCCTGAACAAGCCGTCAATTGGGAATTCATCGCCGAACATCTGAAGCCCGGGGATGCATTTCTGAACCTCTTTGCATACACTGGTGGAGCTTCGCTCGCTGCGCGTGCTGCAGGAGCAGATGTCACCCATGTAGATGCTATCCGCCAAGTCGTGGATTGGACACGCATCAACATGGAATTGAGCGGCCTCGATGGCATCCGCTGGGTGGTTGAGGACGCCCTTAAATTCGCCCAACGCGAGCAACGCAGAGGCAAGAAATACCGTGGCATTGTGCTCGATCCCCCAACTTGGGGACTGGGACCCAAAGGCCAAAAATGGCGTCTCGAAGATCAACTTCTCAACCTGTGTGAAACCGTTGCCGCCTTGGTTGAGCCCGGCGGTTTCATCATCATGAACACCTACAGTGGCATCGCGCCCTCCGCCCTAGAGACGGTTTGGGACCGCATTCTGCCTGCTGCCTCAAGCGAGGCCGGCGAACTTTGCTTGCGCGGAGAAGACGGCCATTGGATTCCCACGGGCAGCCTCATCCGAATCACCACCCAACCATGAGTACCCCCTCTTCTGCATCAAGCGAATCTCCGATGCTTGGCCTTCGTCTCCCAACCGATCCGAGGTGGGTCGCGCTGGTCGAAAGCAACATTTCCGAAATCCTCACGGACCACGCTTGGTGCGAGCAAAAAGCGGCATCCAACGCCATTTCCATCATTGCACGCTTCCCCGAACACCTGGAATTGGTGGAAGAAATGACGCGCATCGCGCAAGAAGAAATCGAACACTTTGGAATGGTCGTTGAACGCATCAAGGCTCGCGGCTATGCCCTCGGTCCAGAGCGCAAAGACGATTATGTGGGCGAGGTGCTGAAGTTCATTCGGCGGAAGTGCAGCCGAGAAGAACAACTCGTGGATCGGCTCCTGTTTGCCGCCATGATAGAGGCGCGATCTTGCGAGCGGTTCAAGATGCTTTCTGAAAAAATCAGCGACCCCGAGTTGGCCGAGTTCTACCGCGAGCTCATGGTCTCCGAGGCGGGACATTACACCACGTTCATTGGCTTCGCGCGCAAGTACGGCACCGGCGTCGATGTCGAGTCCCGTTGGCAAGCTTACCTCGATTACGAGGCATCCATCATGGCCAACTACAGCAAGAAAGAAACGATGCACGGCTAAGATGTGCGCCGCTTGTCTACTTTCGTGGCATGAATCGAATTCTACTCTTTGCCCCACTCGCCCTCCTGGCGTGCAGCCAGCCCGAGCCCGTTTTTAGCGATGCCAATGATGTGCGCGATGCCATCATGCAAATTGAAAACGCACAATTTCAAGCTCACATGACCAACAGCGTGGAAGCGAGTGATAGCCAATGGAAGCGTGAAGTTTCCATGCAGTGGGTTCGAAACCATGCCGCGCAAGATTCCACCTACGACATGGCTTGGACGCTGGAAGACACTTTCATCGAGGAAGGGGACTCCAGCATTTGGTTGAGCCGTTTATGGGGCAACGAACTCACCGACATTAGATCCGACAGCACCAAATCCATTGATCCCGTTGATCCCCGCAAACAGCGTAATGGAAATGGCGTCGGGAACTATTATGCTTCACTCGCCTTATCGAAACCACTTACCGATAGCACATGGTGGGCAGAGCAAGTGAGCGATTCTTTGGTCGATGTTGTCTGGGAACATGTGCTTCCAACCCGCTCCTCGCCCGAACAATTCATGCTGACGCGTACCTCCATTCCCGATTCCGCATCCCAAGACTTTCATCCCGGCTCCTATGATGTTCAAAAGTGGGTGTTTCAAGCGCCCGATGGATTACCGGTAAGGCGTGAACTATCCTGGTACCGCGGTGATATGGGCTATGGCAGCGACATGACCATCGAATGGACGTGGGAAGATGTGAATCAGCCCGCGATCGTGAATGCCATTGCCGATTGGACAGCTCCGAGTTGGGCCAAAGAGCCTAAGCCCGTCGATCCTGCTGTTGCAGGCGGAGGCGGAAGTGAAAATTGGTTCGAAGAAGCGCTGGCCTCCTTGCCTGCCATCGGCGCTGAAGCGCCTGCTATGGCGGGTTTGAATTTGGACGGTGAAGCCGTGAGCTTAGAAGCATTGCAAGGCCAGCTCGTGTACCTCGACTTTTGGTACATCGGCTGTGGTCCGTGCATGCGGGCCATGCCACATCTCGCAGGAATGCAAGAAGAATTCGGACCCGAAGGGTTCACCGTGATGGGTGTCAATCACCACCAAAAAGCAAAAACGGTGCAGCGCTACCTCGATGGGCGAGAATTGAATGTGCCGCAGATGATGCTCGACTCTTTGCCCGCAGAATACCCGGTAGTCGCCTATCCGACCTGGTGTTTGGTCGGAAGAGACGGACGCATCATTGACCGCAACATCGGTTACTCAGAAGACACCGGCGCCTTCTTAGATTCTTTGGTCTCGGCGAATTTGTAAGGTCGGCTTAGCCTGCCATCATCGCCTCAATCTCATCAGCTTCGAGCGGAATGTGCCCCATGAGATCGACGAAGCCGTCCTCCGTGATCAAGATGTCGTTTTCGAGGCGAATACCAAGGTTTTCTTCCCGGATATAAATGCCCGGCTCCACGGTGAAGACGTGTCCTGCTTGAATCGGCTCATGCCAGTGCCCAACATCATGGACGTCGAGGCCTATGAAGTGGGATGTCCCGTGCATGAAGTACTTCTTGTATGCGGGCCATGCTGGATTTTCGTTGGCGACTTCTTCAGCGGTGATCAGCCCTAAATCGAGCAATTCCTTGGTCATCAGTTCGCCCACTTGGATATGGTATTCGTGAAGACTCACGCCCGGACGCAGCAGTTTCATCGCACCGCGCATCACGCTTAAAACGGAATTGTACACCGCGCGTTGGCGGTCTGTGAACTTGCCGCTCACCGGCACACACCGCGTCATGTCAGAGGCGTAGTTGCCGTATTCCGCTCCGACGTCCATCAAAATGACGTCGCCCGCCTTGCACTCGTAGCTGTTTTCGATGTAATGCAGAACGCAGGCGTTGAATCCGCTTCCGATGATCGGCGTGTAGGCAAATCCACGGGAACCACGGCGCAAGAATTCGTGCATGAATTCCGCTTCAATCTCGTATTCCATCACACCCGGTTTTACGAATTGCAAGACACGCTCAAACCCCGCTTTGGTGATGTCGCAGGCACGCTGCATTTGTTCCACCTCTTCCTGTGATTTAATCGCACGCAGACTGAATAAAATCGGTGCAGAACGTTCAATTTCGTAGTTGGGATACTTCTCTCGCAGCGCCGCATTCTCACGCGCTGTGCGTGTTTCCACGATAATCTTGGCACGTGCATGGGGGTTGTCATTCAAATACAACGCGTCAGCCTCCGACATGAGGCGATGAAACGTACGCTCAAAACCTGGCGTCCATTGAATGTTGGCGATCCCTGTCGCCGCTGTTGCTTGTTTTTTGTCCAATTTCGCTCCTTCCCATATGGCCAGTTCCTCGTTGGTCTCGGTGGTGAACAAAATCTCACGGTCCGCTGGATTGTGGGCATCTGGGAATAAAACCAACACCGTATTCTCTTGGTCAACACCCGTCAACCACAAAATATCGCTCGCCTGCTTGAACGGCAACGTGCCGTCTGCACTGGTGGGATAGATGTCGTTCGAAAAGAAAACCGCAATGCTCCGCGGCTTCATTTCCTTCATAAAGTTTGCGCGATTGCGCGTGTACAATTCTGAAGAGAGGGATTGGTATCGCATGCCGCTAAGATATCCAATTCCAAAGCGATCAGAACAAAAATCTCAGTCCTAATCAAGCAAGTAGGGCACGGTCAACAACTTAATCTTTGGCGAGGATGTCGGCACACCCGACGTTGCAGGTTCTGGATTGAAGCATCCTCGAGCATTTGTGTAGCCATACAACCAGTAAGCTCCACTACTCACTGATTTCCAGTTTCCTGAAGCATCCGAGTCCTTCGTTTGAACGTCGCCATATCCTGCAAACTTAGCCGTCCCCGAATCGAAAATATTGACCGCATTGAGATAATAGTGCACCGTTACCGGCGATCCGTAATTTCCAGAAAACGTAAAGACCGCACCACCGTCTTCCGCATTGGCATTGGAACATCCGTCAGGCACCATGTTGGTGACATATGGATAGAGCGATTCTTGCACTACAACATCAATACTTCCAGAATTGCCCCCACTCTGTGCGGAAAGCTCAATTGTCCCAGATCCTGTATTTGCCCCACTGAAATCAACAGTCAAAATACTTCCAAGAAGTGATGAGGAGGCAAAGCCCGAAATATCGCTGTCCAACGAATAGGTCCAAACACCATTAGAAGAGTGGAGCGCATCAAGATCAATCGTCGCATCTGAGTCTCCATCACATGCATTCAAGTTGTGCACCACAGAGAACGTAATCGAGAACGTGACCGTGGTTGGATCACTCGTGTTTGTCGCAGCATCGCTCGCAGTGACCGTGAAGCTGTAAGAACTCTTGGTGTTGAAGTTTGGATCAGCTGTCAATGTCACAACTCCTGTCACAGCATTCACACTCAATAAAGCAGCGTCCGTGCCGGCGATGGCATAACTCGTCACACCCACTGCGTCCGTAGCTGTGATCGTGTAGATCGTTTGGCCTGCTCCCGTATTCTCGACCAGGTCCGTGCCTGTGGCACCGGAAGTAATCACAGGGGCCGTGTCATCGACGTCTACAATCGAGAACGTGACCGTGGTAGCCGTGCTCGTACCCGTTTCATCCGTGGCAGTCACCGTAAAGCTGTAGGAGTTCTTCGTCTCGTAATCTGGATCAGCTGTCAATGTCACAACTCCTGTCGCAGCATTCACACTTAATAAAGCAGCGTCCGTGCCAGCGATGGCAAAGCTTTGTATCGTTCCACCATCGTTGGCGTCCGATGTAATCGTGTAAACTGTTTGACCTGCACCCGAATTCTCAGTGATGTTGGTACCTGTCGTGCCAGAAGTGATGGTCGGATTGACTTCATCCACATTCGTGATCGAGAACGTGACCGCGGTTGGAGCACTCGTGTTCGTCGCAGCATCGCTCGCAGTGACCGTGAAACTATAGGAGTTCTTCGCCTCATAATCCGGATCAGCTGTCAATGTCACAACTCCTGTACCGGCATTCACACTCAATAAAGCCGCGTCCGTGCCGGCGATCGCATAGCCCGTCACACCCACTGCGTCCGTAGCTGTGATCGTGTAGATCGTTTGGCCTGCTCCCGAATTCTCGACCAGGTCCGTGCCTGTGGCACCGGAAGTAATCACAGGGGCCGTGTCATCGACGTCTACAATCGAGAACGTGACCGTGGTAGCCGTGCTCGTACCCGTTTCATCCGTGGCAGTCACCGTAAAGCTGTAGGAGTTCTTCGTCTCGTAATCTGGATCAGCTGTCAATGTCACAACTCCTGTCGCAGCATTCACACTTAATAAAGCAGCGTCCGTGCCAGCGATGGCAAAGCTTTGTATCGTTCCACCATCGTTGGCGTCCGATGTAATCGTGTAAACTGTTTGACCTGCACCCGAATTCTCAGTGATGTTGGTACCTGTCGTGCCAGAAGTGATGGTCGGATTGACTTCATCCACATTCGTGATCGAGAACGTGACCGCGGTTGGAGCACTCGTGTTCGTCGCAGCATCGCTCGCAGTGACCGTGAAACTATAGGAGTTCTTCGCCTCATAATCCGGATCAGCTGTCAATGTCACAACTCCTGTACCGGCATTCACACTCAATAAAGCCGCGTCCGTGCCGGCGATCGCATAGCCCGTCACACCCACTGCGTCCGTAGCTGTGATCGTGTAGATCGTTTGGCCTGCTCCCGAATTCTCGACCAGGTCCGTGCCTGTGGCGCCGGAAGTAATCGAGGGAGGTGTAATGTCCGGCGGCGATATGGTCAGCGACCCAACATTAGAAAGTGTATAGCCCGACTGATCTGTAATAACTGCCGTAACCTCATATGTTCCGATGGATGTTGCGCCCAGGGTAAGCGACCAATCTTGATTGACAATTGAAATGCCACTGGTCGTAGTATAGGTAACCCCATCCACATTCACCGTGAAGGTTTCTCCGACGCTTGTATCGTAATTAACGGTTCCTGTGAGTGTTGGTGTTGAATTTGTTGTTGATTCATCATTCACCGTAACAGACCCTGCAGGCCTATTCGCAATAACAGTCGCGAGATAATCATTCAGTGCGTCCAACAATCCTGCAGAAGCGGCGTTCCCGGAGATATTATCGCCATCCACAATGGCAAATGTGCCACCATTCGGGCGCATACCAATGTTCGATGACGCATCTAAAACATAGTTGCTCGCTCCAATTGTACTCAAGTTAACCGCCGATGTGGTCGTGGCGGGTATGAACCCAAAAATCTCGATGGTCGAACCTGAGTTGACACGCCAGACAATCGCTCCTTCAATGTCTAATGATTGGCCCGTAATGCTCACAAAACGAACAAGGCCTGGTATATCGTTGCCTTGTATTTCGAACACCGCACCAGAAGAGTTTTGTACAAAATCCACTTTAGTCAAACCCAAGGTTGAAAAGCCTTGGATGTTATCTGCCTTGGCTGAATTATTTCCTACGGTACCCACAAACCCATTCGTAAATGGAACCGACAGAGTGTTTTGAGCGCTCATTGAAATCCCACAATTCATCAAAACGATGATGGCCGTGCATCTGATAAACATCAAGTTCGAATTTGTCATGTGGATTAATATTCCTCGTAAGGCCAAAAAAAGAAGTCTAAAATACTTCTTTTATCGATGAAAAGCAAGTCTCGTGTTCAGGTG
>Ga0209406_1003124_pt1 | contig 10680 bp, 8 predicted proteins | sample COGITO_mtgs_1204_FD_184808 | JGI IMG/M metagenome (GOLD analysis project Ga0209406, IMG submission 184808) | Pelagic marine microbial communities from North Sea - COGITO_mtgs_120426 (SPAdes) (version 2) | ecosystem: Environmental > Aquatic > Marine > Epipelagic ...
CTTTCCAACATCGAGCATCACATAGATCACCCTCTGGCCGGGCCCATGATAGGTGTATTGCCCGCCCCGTTGCGCTTGAAACACGTCAAAGCGATCCGGATCTGTGAGATCCTTGGCATCGGCGCTGGTGCCAGCCGTGTAAAGAGGAGGGTGCTCCAAAAGCCAAATCGCCTCAGAGGCGCGGCTGGCCAAAATATCCGCAACCCGCGCTTCCATCCAGCGCACGGACTCTTTATATCCCACTGGATTTTCCGAGGTGATCCATTTGACCATCACACAATGCCTTTCGCACGCAAACGTGGCATGTGGCTCCGGCTGACCGGGACAGATGCGCCGTTTGCTAAGATTAGGCGGGCACCGTCCCCTCGGCGCTCGGTTTTGTCAATGGCATCAAAGCTGACCCAATGGGAATGGTGCACTTGCAGACCTGGGGAGTGCCGCGGTGGTGGGACGGCGTTAGTTTTGAGGTGGCGCAATTTTCCCTCTTGAGCCTTCGGCGACCCTCGACTATGCAGCTCCAAACCACGCGGTCGTGGCGGAATTGGTAGACGCGCAGCGTTGAGGTCGCTGTGAGGTAACACTCGTGGGGGTTCGAGTCCCCCCGACCGCACCAATATTTCAGAAATATTTATTGAAATTCCTTGGGTTATTCTATCGAGGAGGTTCATCGTGTCACACATCCCGTATACAATTTTCCGTTCCGGCACCTATTACTACAATCGACGTGTGCCAATACATGCAGTTAATTCCTATGGTCATTTCATCAGGCAGGTACTGTCGAAAGATCCACTGAAAGCCGAAGCACTCTCTAAACGTCTTAGTAATGTACTGGAGGGTGCCTGGAGTGCTACGACAAATGCCCCACCAGTAAATGTCTTTACCATTATTAAAGGCTTCCATCCAAGACGTGTAGCTCTGTCAGAGATAGCTGTTGAGTATCTGGCGTTGAAACAGATAGATCAAACACCACCCCGTGTTGCTCTAAGCACCTTCTTATCTCTAGCTGGTGATCGAGATGTCAGCGAATACACACGGCAAGATGTCAAGCTGTTTGTTCACCACTTGGAAATGAAGGGTAACAAGACAGCTACTATCAGACGCAGGATCAATAGCCTCTCGGCTATTATGAATTATGCCTATTCTGAATTGGATTTGGATAAACGTAATCCATTCACCAGATTTTTCATTCGCAATGAAGGTGATGACGTATTCAAGCGTGGCATCTTCACCAATGATCAACTCAAATGGGGCTATGACAAAGCTTTGGCTTCTGGCAGCAGTGTCAAACTCCTGATGCCCTTACTGGGTGAGACGGGCTGTAGACTGGCAGAGATTGTGGGGCTAAGATTGGAGGATATAAACCTGGATAATGACCTCATATATATCAGGCCTAACTCAGCCAGAAGGCTCAAGAACAAGACCAGTGAAAGAGTGCTGCCGTTGGTTGGCTATGCAAAGCTGGCAATGGAACAGGCCCAAATAAAGGCGGACGATCAGTGGTTGTTCCCCCAATATATAAAGCCAGGGCACTGCTACGCCACACACGCTTCTAATGCGGTCAACAAGTGGCTGAAGCGTGACTTTGGTGGACTGACAGCACACAGCTTAAGGCATACGTTCAGAGACCGTTTGAGGGCTGTAGAGTGTCCTATGGATATGATTGATCAGATAGGTGGGTGGAGATCTGTCGGTGGTGTGGGAACTAACTATGGGCATGGTTATTCGAGATTGCAGGTTGAGCGATGGTTGCGGTTAGTTTTAATTCCGCTAGCCTCTGGTGATGGTACCTACACCCTAGACCCTTTCTAGAAGATTTTTATTATACGTTGATAGCCAAAAAGTATCATAAGGTTGCTGGCTGCCGGAAGTTTTGGTCTAGAGTTTATGTTTTCACTCTAGATCGTTTTAACTAGGCGGGCTAAGAAATGGGACGTGATGATGGAGAAGTAAGTGCAGAGAAAAAACATCTTTGTTCGGTCGAGTGCTAGGGCAAAAATTGCCTTTTCGGCCTCCCCACTCGGATTTTTGCTCGCAGCCTGCGGTGGAGGAGGTGGCGATGGGGCTGGTACAAATTCTATTTCGACAACAACTTCAAATAATTTTGTTGATAATTTGAACGGATTAAATGCGTTTGTGGCAGAATCAGCAAGTGATTTTACCGGCAGATATAGTGCTTCTGATCAGCTTTCTTCGCCGGCTTTGGATCAATCAAAATCAGAAAATTATTTATCAGGTTATGACAACAAAACTGCACTTACGGCGCTATCTGGTCAAAATGAAATCGATAGTCTGCTCTTCACCAACAATGAAGATTCCTCTAAAACTGAATATTGGCAAGGAGCAGATGCTGAAAATAAAATTTCCTTTAGCTTTTTCAATACTACTATATTGTTATTAGACGAGAATGCTTACGTTGGTGGAGGCGGTAGTGGGGTTTATAATAATGGTTTTCATGAATTTAGCGATGTCCAGAAAGATGCAGTCAGAACAGCACTTCTTGAGTTTGAAAAAGTAATCAACGTAGAGTTCGTTGAAGTCGCTGAAGAAAACGATCAAGTTGGTACGATTAGGTTTGGCATTAGCCAAGATGAGATGGCAGACAACACTGTGGCATTCGCCTGGGTGGTTGATGATTATTGGTCAACGGGCGGTGATGTTTGGCTTGATACCAATCATAATGGCGTAGACCTTGGAAAAGGTACGTATGAGTTTTTGACCTTAATCCATGAAATTGGTCATGCAATGGGATTGGCGCATCCACACGAAGGTGGTGCGCAAACGTTGCAGTCTGAATTGGATTTCATAAACTACACTGTGATGAGTTATGAGAGCCCGGACTGGGCATATTTTGGCTCTGGATCTAACAGGGATATCACGATTTCTGACAGTTTAATGGTCTATGATATTCAAGCTCTCCAGTACATGTATGGAGCAAATAATGACTATAATTCAGGAAACACCAAATATGAATTTGATCCAACAAAACCAAATTCGTTGACAATTTGGGATGGTGGAGGAGAAGATTTACTAGATTTTTCGAATTTTAATTATCGGTGTGATATTGATCTCAATGACGGAGCATATTCGACGATCAGATACGCTGGCTGGAATCCAGATGATAATTTTGGAATTGCATTTAACACCTTCATCGAAAATGTTTCAGGCTCTCAATCTAATGATACTATTATTGGAAACGAACTTGATAATGAAATTTCCGGTAATGATGGAAATGACACACTCTTCGGTGGTGCCGGTAACGATGTCTTTAATTGGGCAACGGATAGTCGAGATGGCGTTGATACAATGCATGGCGGGACTGGAAATGATACCTACGTGCTTTCAAGCGCCAGTGACATCGTAGTAGAATTAGCAGGAGAGGGGGCCGATACAGTATATACGCCGACTAGCTATTCTGCTCCTTCAAATGTAGAAAATGTATTCGGTTTTGGAAATCGAGGGAGCCTCACGATAAAAGGAAACAATCTCGACAATGTCCTTCGTGGCTCCGAACTAAATGACATCATTGAGGGTGGCGGCGGTTCAGATGATTTTTTACTCTACGTTGGAATGGGAAATGATAAAGTAACAGACTTTAATTCTGATGAAGGAGACGAGGTATTACTCGCCTATGGCCTTTCAGGTTACCAATTTGCGAATACGTCTACAGGAGCCATGTACAGCTTAGAAGACGGTTCTTCTTTGGAGTTAGTTTATGAGTTTATTGCCTAGATCAGATTTTCAATAAACCGCCGTCCAATCCGGCACCCAATCTTCCCATAACGGCTTGCCCTTAAATTTCCGAAACAATTCCAGCTCGGTGAGATGCCTCTGGCTTGGTGGTCCAGAATAGTGGTCTTGTTGTAGCTCCACCGGATTATCAGGATGCGGTTCTTGCTCGATCACATCAAAATATTCGGTAGTGTGTTCAACTACAGGGTGTGTCACGCCTGTAACCTCTTCGAAGGCGGCTTGCATTTCTTGATACAGAAAATGGTCATAGCCGAACGGCACGATATAACTGTCGTGGACCGTGAGAATTGGGCATTTATAGACGCAGGTGAATTTTTCAATCAGCTTCTCCGTGATTTGACTGTCAACATACATAAGATCAATCCCAGCTCCTGAAGCTAACTTGTGGGCAATTGGTTCGTGCTTTTGAGCAAGCTGCTGCAACATGGCTGATAGCTGTCCATCAGTCATTTTCTTTTCTGGACTGCCGGTTACTGACTGAGACCTAAAGGCTTTGAAGGCTTTCTTTGTGTCATCTGAATTGATGGCTGTCAGCAGTAGAAGTTTGGCTGCAGCCCTAAGGTCAACATCAGGATCAATGTCATTGATGCCATGCAATTCGTAGGGATCTTCATTTACCTCAGCCCAATAGTTGATCCCCTCCTGCGCATACAAAATAACAATGTGTAGGCCCGAGAAATCTATCTCAGCTGTCATGATCCCATCGAATTGAATTTTCTTCCGGTAGTTTTTCGGACATCTTTGCCACCAACCACCATAGAACCTTCCGCCCTGATCCCATCTGGAGTTGTTAAAGATACGTCTGACCCTTTTATCCTGCTGGTTGATCTGAAGACGCATTTTCTTTTTGCCATCACCAATTGTCAAAACTGATGTCTCAAGATCGTAAATGTCGATGTGGGTTTGCTCCAAAATTTTGATGTAATCGAGCAAGACGGATCTCATCCTCTTGGTCTCAGACGTGTCTGAGTATTCTTGCGCATCTTTGGATTCATTCCGTAAGACGATCGGCTCCCAGTCTTCGTGATAGGATATATAGAATTGGTTGAATCTAGCTTTCTCAAAAAGAGTTATCAATTTTTCTGAGGCCCATAGGCGAGACTGAAATCCAATACCACTTTCCCTGTCATTGAATCCTAATTGTTGACCGATCACCCCATTTGCGATCAATGAGTCAACAATACTAATGATCTTCTTACTGATGTGCAGCTCGTTATATCGAGATCTAGCTTTGTAGGCGTTATTGTCTCTGCTGAACATCAGCATCAATACAGGGTCGGCACACCAGGCCACATAAAGATCAAGTAGGATCACCTTCACCAGCTTCTTGCTGATCCGAGAATTTCCATTAATAGATTGGAGATCAGTGAAGACATGGCCTACTAAGTCATTCACCTCAGGATATTCTGACCACCTGTGGACATCTAAAGGTCTGGCATTGGCATAGTCTATTTCTGTCATGATATCTCATAATATTGTTTATTATTAATACCTTGAATAAGATATAAAGATATATAAATCAATAGAATAACCAGCATATTTCATGCTATTATTACATAACTCAGACGTTTTTATTACTTGGGAGATTTTCAAAGGGCGAATTGTAGTTAACACCTTAAGTGCTGACCGCACTGGCACAGACCAAATATATATGACGGGTACGGATGGGGTGGCCCATATGGGATAGTATTAAGATTGAGCAAAAGTGGTTCGCAAAAGTTTTCACCAAACGGGGCATCAAGTGATTATTTGTTATCACGCATTTGGCCCACACCGTGGCATACGTAGGGATAAGTCATGCGGAGTTACAGCAAAAGGGTCAGTCAGAATTTAACACATCACCTGTCCATTTCGTTTTCAAAGAAATTGTAAGCGAAAAATAATAAAACAGCACTGAGCATGAGGACTGAACTACCAGCTAAAGCTAGGGCAAGTTCGAGCAGACTTAGGTTTAAATCGCTTCCCAATATGGACTTCCAACTCATGTGCACACTCCTAACTCGGACCAGCTTGAAAGCTGAACGCTATTTTGTATCTAGCTTTAAATTATATTTTATGATTTTAGTCAACGAATACATATGTATACCAGCTGGACGTCAAATGCCCTGGAATGTATTTGGAGTGCGAGCATTCTTTACAATGCAGTGAATTAAAGTGATTATTTATAAAAGTCGGAGGGGGCAAAAATGAGATTAATTTGTATATTTTTCACCGTTTTTTTTTCGCAAAGCGCAAATGCACAAATTAAAGAAGTTCGTCTAAAAACACTTTTATCCATTTGTGAGACAGCTCAGTCTACCAATGATCTTGGTACAATAAAAAATATTGCTAATCAGCTCAAAGATGAGCCGTTACAATCAAATCATATATTGGCATCAAGAATGAGGATCTGTCTTTCAGCAGCGAATGGTGGTGAAACAACAAAAATTAATGCTGAAGGTTTAGTTAAATCAATCGCAGAGAAAATGTTAGCAATTGAAAGCGATTGTAATGCACTTTTGGAAATTGCTCCCAATGTAGCATTAGATAATAAGACATGCAGAACAATATTTATTTCAAACAACTAGGCCCAAAGATCGAACTCTCCATCTTCTGACGTCAAAAATTCGGCTGACCTGGGGCCGCCGTAAGCCACATTTGGGCCTGGAGGCAGCGAGAGGTACCGCTATTGTCGTAGGATAAACCTGGCCCACTATATGCTAATCATGAATCTTAAGCTTCCGATAGGTGGCTTGAGCCGGGTCTCGGCAAAGCTTAAGCTTGCGGGCATCATACTAGTAATCACATTCTAAAAAATTGGTTTCTAGGCACTTTATTGCCATACTATTAGCTAATGCAACTTCGTCTAGAGCCATTTCTGCAGCAAGTTCTTCTTGTTCTTTTAGTGCTAAGGCCATGCCATTCTCTGCCGATATTTGAAACCACATGTGTGCTTTTATTCTATCTTGTTGAACACCAAGGCCATTACTATACATCGTCCCAATCATTTTTTGTGCGTAGGGATCGCCGCTTTGAGCTACTGTAGTGTACAAGTCCAAAGCTTTTTTGTAGTCTTGAGGTACTCCAGAGCCATGGTAATGTAATATGGCTAAGCGCCACTGAGCTGGAATATAACCCTCATCTGCAGCTAGCGTGTACCAATTAGCTGCTTCAACATCATCCTGATCAAAGCCTTGGCCTTGGCTGTGCATTAACCCAAGAAAAAATCTCGCAACGTTGTTTCCTTCTGTTGCGAGTTCTTGCCATTGGTCAACAGCAACCTGATATTCGTTATTTTTGTAGGCAGCCCAGGCAATATTTAGTTTTTTTAGGACTTCTCGTTTTTCTTGTAAGGCGATCACCTTATTCATGCGCTCTTCAGAGTTTTTCAACTTTTTAGAATTCACTGTTTTTTGTTCTGTCTCTGCTTTCTCTTCAGAGTGACTGTCCGCATGAACAACGGAAGTAAAAAATGCAAAAATGGCCGCTTGAATTATAAATTTTATCATCACTCGCATCTTCCATCGCCTGTTCAAACCTAATGCCTGATAAGATGACCGATAGATAATACAAATTCAAAGCTAAAAATACTCGCAAATCGATTTTAACTATTTCTAGTAAGGTTTCTGGTATCCGTTGTTTCATATCTAGGGCATAGAGAGGTATGATTAATCAGACCAATGCACAGTCACTTATTAAAAATATATTATCATAAAATGAATAAGGAGGCTGCTGCTTACGACCAGAGGTGCCGCTAACGGCATCACTCTAATTAACACCCACTGAACTCAATGCAATTGAGCAAATAAACATAATCGGTTCTGTTGGGGTGGCGCATATGGGCAGCGTTGAGATTTATCCAAAGTGTTTAGCGAAGGTTTTTACAAAGCGGGGCATCAAGTGATTATTTGTTGTCACACATTTGGTCCACATCGTGACACACATCGGGATATATCGTGGTCAATTCCCGTATTGACGGGCAGTTATAATTGTGGAAATCTTGGTGGAGGAATTCTTTAAGTTACTGAAAATATGTTTCTAACCGTTCAGCGTTGAGGTCGCTGTGAGGTAACACTCGTGGGGGGGCGAGTCCCCCCGACCGCACCAACATATCCTCTCGGCAGGGCATCCTTTGGGCGTAGAGCGGTTGGTGGGTTGGGCAAAATCACTGCTCTGGTCGAATTGGCTGGAGGTTACGGCGCGATTTAAACTTTATCTATTATTCTACGCTCTTGTGTTTGATGCACCGTGAGATTTGTCGCAAAGGTGCCTGATTTTTTACAAGTCAGCGGGGCAATTCACATCTTAACTTGCCATAAACCTTCCACACTGACATATGTGAAAGGATAACACAGTTAAGAAAGGAAATAATATGTTTAAAATTGGATCCATGCTTCTTGTATGTGCGACCCTCGCTTTGTCCGCATGCTCCGCAACAAATGGTGTTGGCGGCAGTTCCGCGCGCACGGTTGCAGCTGAACCGACAATGAACAAAATGTAATAAGCCACGAAGCAAGCACCTGCTTGCCTCTTTAGAACTGCGCATTTTAGCCCGTTTCGGTGGGCTAAAATAGCCTGCATATAAATACCAATCCTGTGAGCTGACGGGGTCACCCGTCGACGGGCATGCCCTGGTCAGCCATCATCTGGCCGCGTCACGGTTTTGCCAGTCACTGAACCGCGATATTTCGACAATAATTCTGCATCCACCTCGGTTCCATCGGCCAAGAAGGGCAATATTCCGCGCCGAAGCGAGAGGCCGCGCATGGCTTTGATATCATCATCTGATTTGGTCACCCTTTGGCTCATCCGCCGGCCCCATTCCGCGAGCTTGCTATAGAGCTGTTCAATTTCTGCTTGGTGCCCATCGCCCTTAGCCAGGTCGATAAACTCGTCGGGATCGGTTTGTAGATCAAACAACATTGGGCGAAAGCCACCTTCTGCATGCATCAGTTTAAAGCGCCCGTCAAAGACCATGTACAGGCGCGCATCTCGGGGTTCCAGACCGAGTTTCACGGCCTGCGACGTGGCCGAATAGTCATATTCGCTGATCGCAAAGGAGCGCCATTCCGGGTGTTCTCCGTGCAGCCAGGGGATCAAGCTTCGGCCCTCAATGATATGATCTGGCAGTTTTCCGCCTGCGGCGTCGACAAAGGTTGCGGCCAGATCAATAGATTCCACGAGCGCGTCGCAGGTCGTGCCACGGGTTGGGTCTGCCGCGGGACGTGGGTCATAGATGATCATCGGAATTTTCGCCGACGCGTCATGAAAGAGGTCTTTCTCGCCGAGCCAATGGTCACCCAAGTAATCCCCGTGATCCGATGTCAGCACGATCATAGTATCCTCGAGGCGGCCTTTGTCTTCGAGATAGGTCAGCAGCCGGCCCAGCTGGTCATCGCATTGTTTGATCAATCCCATATAGGCGGGGATCACCTTTTGGCGGACCTCTTCTTTTTGGAAGGCTTGAGCGATCTTATTGGCCTGATAGGCGCCAAATACTGGATGAGGGTCATCTTGCTCCATCGCGTGGCGCGTGGCTGGCGGCACATGGCGGGCGTCATACATATTGTGGTAGGGCGCAGGTACTATATAGGGCCAATGCGGCTTGATATAGCTGACATGGGCCATCCAAGGGGTCGCTTTGTCCCGTGTTTCCATGAACTCGATCGTTTTGCTGGTTAACCAAGGCGTTTCGCTGTGCTCTTCGGCAATATTGGCTGGTTTATCGGCATTTGTGAAAATCCAACCGCTGGCAATCTCGTTGCCGTCTACCCCGGCATTGGCAAAATCAGCCCAAGGGTTTTCTGATTGGTAGCCTTGGGATTTGAGATATTCATTATACGGTGAGCGTTTTTCGTCATAGAATCCATCAGGACCGTAAGCCCAAAGCCCATCGTCCCTGATCCAAGTGTCAAAGCCGCATTCAGCCTGACGCGCTCCAATCACGCTGTCGGGGCTGAGCCCCAGTCTCGCCATGCCTGCGGCATCGGCTTTCATATGGGTTTTGCCGATCAGACAGCAGTCCATGCCGGAGTTGCGCAGGTGATCGCCCATTGTCATTTCGCCAACCCTGAGCGGGAATCCGTTCCACTGCGCCCCGTGGGATGAGGCGTATCGACCGGTATAAAAACACATGCGCGAGCCACCGCATATTGGTGATTGTACATAGGCATTGGTAAAACGGACGCCCATGGCGGCCACGCGATCAAAATTTGGCGTGTGCAAATGCGGATGGCCGGCACAGGACAGGTAGTCAAAGCGCAGTTGGTCATACATGATGAACAAAATATTCATGGTGGATCTATGCCCCTTTACGGCAATTTTTGCGCCGGATGTTGATTCTAATAGTAAGAGTGCCGCGTTCCAGTCGCCAGGGCAAACGTGTTGTTTAAATCCCGCTTAATAACCGGAGGCTTTGCCTGCCCCTGTGCAGTTGCGGCCGATCATTCACTCAGAAAGGGGGCTGAAGCAAAGGAGATTGTGCCAACTGGGGGCGCATGGTCCTTAGGCGACACAGGGGCAATATCGATTTGCTATTTGCATCTTAATTTGCAAGCTGTTGGCACTCGCCGATTTGTACAATTGGGAGAGTACAATCCATGCAAAAGGAGCACAATCCATATGGCTAGCCAATTATTTTCATCCATTACTCTGGCCGGCATTGAGCTGCGCAACAGGATCATCGTGGCGCCCATGTGCCAGTATAGTGCCGATGAAGGGGCCGCGACGGATTGGCATTTGATGCACCTGGGGCAATATGCGGTCTCTGGCGTTGGCTTAATTATCACCGAAGCGGTGGGTGTAGAAATGGCTGGCCGGATTTCACCCGGTTGTTTGAGCCTTTGCACAGATGCCCAAGAAGCTGGTCTGAAACGCGTAGTCGAGTTTTGCCAAACATTCGGCAATACCACCATGGGGATTCAGTTGAGCCATGCGGGCCGCAAGGGCTCG
>Ga0209406_1003134_pt1 | contig 10648 bp, 7 predicted proteins | sample COGITO_mtgs_1204_FD_184808 | JGI IMG/M metagenome (GOLD analysis project Ga0209406, IMG submission 184808) | Pelagic marine microbial communities from North Sea - COGITO_mtgs_120426 (SPAdes) (version 2) | ecosystem: Environmental > Aquatic > Marine > Epipelagic ...
GAGGCGAATGCTCACTATGCTGACGCATCTGGATCACATAAAATGATGGGAGCAGCTTCTTTCAAACTGGAACAAGGTAAGTTTGCCGACGCATTCCATACATTCGAATTGGAATGGGATGAAACTAAGATTGCGTGGTTTGTTGATGGACAACAATACGCCTCAATGCCAATTTCAACTGATGAACTATCTGAGTTTCGCAAAGAATTTTTTATCCTCCTAAACATTGCTGTAGGTGGCAAACACGCCGGTCGTCCAGACTCCACTTCTACGTTCCCTCAGCTCATGTATATCGACTGGGTAAGGGTTTATAAGAAAAAAGGATGAAAATAATCAATTTTGGTTAATCTCGTCGAAGGAGAATACTTAAGGTAAAAATAACTGAGCCCCCACCGTGTATAATTTATTGCTTTGGCAAGGCTTATTTGGAAAATTCCTTCGGCACTTTCTCTGGTTCGTATTTGTTTATTAAATTAGTTGCTCAACCACCCAACGAGATCATACACAACAACGTTGGTATTTATCCTTCCTTTGATCAAAACAGACCCTCCAAAAGAAAGCAATTAGAACTCCTCTTTTAAGCTATGAAAAAGTTAAAAAAAGGAATCTGTTATAACCTCACATAGAAAATAAATAAGAGCCCTATATTCTTATTTATCTTACAAAAACAACATTTCATCTAAATACCTATCCTTTACTTGTATTGATTATTTTTCATTCGTAGTTTAACAATGAAAAAAAATAAAGACAAACAAAAAGCTGTGTTATCCCGAAATAAATAACTGTTAACACCAGTTTTAGTTTAGGTATAACCAGTTGTAAAACATTTAACAAAAAATTAAACTGAATGAAAAAAATCTTATTGACCTTGACATTTTGCGGACTAACTTTAATTGCGAAATCACAAACCGCAAGTGTAGAACAATCTACTTACGGAATACAAACTGGAGTTTTAGGAATTTGGGCTCACAAAGAGACAAAATTATCAAATCAAATAGCTTTAAGAGCAGAAATCGGAATGGATGCTGGTTTTTGGGGAGGAACTTTTTATCCTAAAAATGGATATTTAATGACACCAGTAATTAGATTAGAACCCAGATGGTATTATAATCTTAACAAAAGAGTATCAAAATCAAGAAATATTGACGGAAATAGTGGGAATTTTTTAACATTACAAACAAGCTACCATCCTAATTGGTTTGTAATCTCAAATTATGATAATATAGAAGTGGCTGACCAAATTTCAATAATACCAACGTGGGGAATTAAAAGAAATATTGGAAATCAATTTACATATGAAACTGGAATTGGAATTGGATACCGATATATTTTCGCTAAAAGTGTCGGATATTTGGAAAATGAAGGAGAAGTTGCTTTGAATTTACATTTAAGAATTGGATACCGATTTTAACTGAATAAAAACCTTTTACAACAAAGTACTGTGGTAAAAAACAAGTAAAATCTCATTAATTTTTCACTAAAGTACTTCTATAAGTGTCATCATATATTAATCCTGATTTTGCTATGGCAAATGCCTGTTTTAATAGCTTATTACAAACTGCAATTAAAGCTAATTTTTTACTCTTACCTTTTGCGACTATTCTATCATAAATTGCCTTACAGGCTTTATTGTATTTACAGGCATTAAAGCTGCACATAAATAATAAATTTCGCAGCTTTTGATTTCCTATTTTACTAATTCGTGCTCGACCATTTACACTAGATCCACTTTGCCTAATTATAGGGGTTAATCCTGCATAACTACATAACTCACTTCCACTTTTAAAACGATCGAATCCATCCGTTAAAACCACTAACATTAAGGATGTTTTCTTTCCTATTCCTGGAATACTTTTTAAACGTGTTAAAACATCTTTATGCACTTCATTTACCAACAACAAAAGCTTTTCTTCTATAGTATCTATTTCTTTTTTGAGTTGTCTTAAACTCCTTTTTAATGAAGTAACAACTAATTTACTAGGGTGCCCTAAAACAGCTTCTCCATGTAATTTGTTTTTTAACATAGTACTTTGTTTTGTATACACAGAAAGTAATCTAGTCATTTGAAGACATTCTAATTGATGTTTTGAGTTTCCTTTCCAAAGCTTTAAATCTACTTGTTTTGCGTATTTACAAATAAGCTTAGAATCGCTTTTATCTGTCTTTATTTTAGATAGTTTCATCTGAATAAAACGTTTTACTGACAATGGGTTTTCTACGGATAATACAACGCTATTCTCCTGTAAATAATACGCTAACTGATAGTGATAATAACCGGTAGCTTCCATTACACAATGGCTATTAAAATCCAAGAGTTTCATGAATTTTTTAAATCCAATTAAACTGTTTTTAAATTGATAGTAATTACCATCAGAATCTGTAACATCAAAAACTAAATGACTGATGTCAATACCAAAATATTTTATATCTTTATTCATAAGAAAATGTTTTTTGAAAGGACATACTACGCGAGTTTCAACGACTTAAAATCGAGGTCTAAAAAGCCTCATAGAACTGTACGAAATCTGTGTAGAAAAGAGAGGTGATTTTCAATGTTGACGAAGTCTTAAGCTTCTGCGTATATAATAACCTTAATCCCCTCTTTTGTTCTTTCTAATTTATATGTCTAATTTAGTGTTTTTATTAAAATGCTAACTTAAGACGTGTATAAAACATAGCTATTACAGGCTTTCCGAAAGGTTTTTACTTGTTTATTAAGTCCGCCAAATTTTTATTTTTGTATATTTAGAATTTAAAAGAAAAAATAAAAATTTGGCTCGTGCTAAATCCGAAAAGTTAGCGTTTATTTATACGCTACGTTTCATACACAAGACCGTTAGCAATAAGCAAAGACAAACAACAGTGATGAATAACAAAATTGAGTTTAAGGAAAAACAAAAGTTTACTCAATGGTGGATTTGGCTGATTTTAATCGGACTTGGAGCAATTGCTGTTTATGGTTTTATTCAACAAATTGTATTTGGTGTTGAATTTGGAAATAAGCCAATGTCGAATGTTGGAATAATTATTTTCACCTTATTCGTTTTCGGGTTTATATATTTTAATTGGTATATGACTTTAATTACGGAAATTACAAATGGCGGAATTAAAATGAGATTCGTTCCTTTTGTGAAAAAAGAAATTCAATGGAGTGAATTAAAATCCGCAAAAATCGTGGACTATGGATTTGTTGGATACGGAATTAGACTCGGAAGCAAATACGGAACTGTATACAATATGAACGGAAAAAAAGGACTTGCGATTGAATTAAATAATGGAAAGAAATTTGTTATCGGAACTCAAAAAGAAATGGAATTGAAAAATGTAGTGGGAAAAATGCCAGTTGCTAACAATGTATAACCGCAATTACGGCGGATTCGACTACGTCCGAATCCACTCGGAATTGCGAGCGTCAGTGATTAATCGAAAAATAGTAATTTAACACCCGTAACTGACGGTTATACGAGACCGTTCAAAAAAACACCACCCTCCCTACTTTTTAGCATGTATCAAAATCTGATCTAATTCATAAGTTCCATCAAAATAGATATTTCCCGTTCCGGTATATTTAAAAGCTATGTAAGCAGTTCCTGAATAGGAGGAGATATCAATATAAGTTGAATGCACCCATTTTTTAAAAGGGATGCCATCGGAAACAATTTTGGCGGGTAAACGGGTCCAAGTAGCTATCTTTATATGGTCTTTGTTTCCATCAAAATCGGTAGAAATGAATACGTCTAATTCACTGCCATTTGCAAAACTATTCGAAGTTTCAAAGGATAAAAATTCTTGTATTGTGGTATCCAAATTCACTCCTTCTGTTATTAACCAAGAAATTGTAAGATCATCCGTAGAATTTTTAGATCCAATTCTTGCCGCTTTACTTTGCGAATACGAATCGTCGTAAGATCTCCAAGACTTCGTCCCCTCCTCACGATAATTAATCCAGTTAGGTAGTTCGATTTCTCCAGATTGAGTCTCAAAATTTTCTTCTAATAAAATAGTTTTAAAATCATCCATGGGTAAGGGAGAACATCTTTCATCATTCATTTGAACATCACTGGTGTCATTTAAATTTAGTACTATAAAATTCCCTCCATAATCTTTAGAAACAATGGCGCATATCGTTCCTGCATTTTCCGGTAATGTTTGATGTGCGAAACTTGAAAATGAACTCGTTTCTAGGAGTAAATCATCATAACCCAATCCTAAACAAGTTTGAATTTTACGTTGGGTATCAAAATCTTCTGATGGATCTACATAGGGTTTCCCTGTTAATTTTGCCTCAAAAAAAACGTTTTCTAATCTGATAAAAGTTCCAATATTAGTCTCATTTAGGCTAGCAAAATCAATTGTTTTTGGTATTATTTCTTCTGTAATCGTTGTTCTGAAAATATGTTTTGAGAGTTGATTTACAGAGATATAGTCTATTTCTGTATCCTCCGTAGGTTTTGTTTTTCCTCCAATTGTAATGATTCCATCTCCTGAATTTATTTCACCAACATACAACCCCTTCAAGCGAATATAAACTTCTCTCCCAAGATTAAATTTATTATAACTCTTGTTTAAATTTAAACTGACTTTTATCCCTGCATTGGGATTTTGTGGAGCATCTTGCATATAAAACTCTTTGTAAAAATTCCCGGTTTTATCAGAAGAAACAACGTATCCTTTTAGAATTATATTGGAGAAAATTTTCACAGGATCACCCCCTTTTATGTAAATCTCTTTAACCTGCTGTATGGTTTTTAATTCAAGAGTTCCTTTTGAAATACTATCCAAAAGAGTATTTATAATATCATTTTCTTCAATCCCTAGACTTTCTGGTACTGTCAAATCTCCTTCGTCTACACAAGTGATAAAGGAGATGCTTAGGATTAAAACTAGTATTGATCCAATTTTTTTATTCTTTTTCATTTTTGCTGTTTTTTATTTTTTTAAAAGGAGATATTTATATTCATAAAATAGGTAGCTCCTCTTCCATACCAATATTTATTTCCGAAAATTGGTTTTTCGAGCGATTTGTCTTCTAATAATTGATTGTAATTGGCATTTCTTCCTTGTTCAAATCCCCCAGATTTGTAGGTTTGATTTAATAAATTATTTACGGTTGCAAAAACACTTATATAATATTTATCAATTTTATAAGACTTTCCCCCAACAAGGTTTACAATAGAATAGGTGTCAAATTTTTCTTGAGTTAGAAGTTCTCTAGCAGTCTTTGTATCGTAGTCTAAAAAAGGAAATCCATCGTTATCTGTATAAAAATTACGAGACCTGTTTAACGGTGAAATATCGATGAATGAATTCTCGAAAAAATTCAGAGTTGCTCCAACCCACCAATAGCTAGGGTCTCTGTATTCAAATCCAAAAGAAGAAGCCTTTTGTGGGCCTACTGCTAATTTATAATTACTAAGATATACTTCTCCAAAATCTTTAAAGCCATTTTCAAAACCAGCTGCTAGAGATGCAGTATCTGCCTCTGTGGTTAAATATAGCAGTGGATTATTATCATAGGTGTGCTCCCCGAAAGAAACCGCTCCTTTTAACTTAAATGTAGAAGTTATTTGTGCCTCTATGCCTAATTCTAATCCAAGATGCTTTTTGTGAATCCCTCGGAGAATTTCCTGAACAAAAGCCGAATTATCTCCTCCAACACCATCCGCAAAATAAAAAGAAATTTCCGTTGCATCTTTTATTGAGGTATAATAGGCTGTTAGTTTTGAGGTAATTATTGGATTTCTAAAAATATAACTGACATCTGTAGAAACTATTTTTTCACTTTGTAAATCTAAAACCACATTGTTATTCTCTCTTGGGTTCGAAAAAGTGTTTTTAATTGTTGGAGCCTGGGTTAAATAAGCAGCATTGATATCGATCAAATGTCGTCCTGTAAATTTATAGGTTGCTCCTGTTTTAAAACCATAATTCATGAATTTTTGCTTTTCTGAAGGTCCTAATGAATTCTCTAAAAAACTTCCATTTTGATACAACCCAACTCTCTGATGTGAAGTACTAGAAACCTGTAGGCTTATAAAAAAATCTATCGAATTAGATACAAATTGAGTTTGTGCAAAAGCAGAAATAATTTCAGAATTTAAGTTGAAATTATACTTAAATTTATCTCCTTTACCCACCAATCTATTGGGATGTAAAAGATTGTTTTGTTTTTCGTCCTCACTAGCTCCAAAAGGGTCAATATCTAAATAACCAGAACCTCCTAATAGATTTACAACCCTTGCAAAATTCTCAGAGCGTAAACGTTTATAGGCTAGTTTACCATTTAAAGATAGTTGTTCGTTTACCTCAGTCGATATCATTGAATTGATTGTAAATTGTTTGTCGTCATTTCTATCTTCATACAAAACATAGGCGTTGTCTATGCCTGAATTTTTATTTGTAATATTGGCATCAAAAATTCTAGTCCAATCTATTTGCCCATTTTTTAAAAAAAAATTTTGAGCAATATAGGCTCCTTGAAAATCTTCTTTTCTTAAAAAATAACTCGGTAAATTATGATAATATGTTGGACTTGGATTGGCTCCTCCGTTGTAGTCTATTCTACTGTTTGATACTCTCCCAAATTGATAGGAAATATTGGTGTTTATTGCGGTGTTTTCTGAAAAATTAAAATAATGATTTAACATTAGAATAGGTTCATTGACTTCTTTAATTCTTGAATTTATTTTTTTCCCGTGTAAGAAACCCCAATATTCGTTGTATTTAATTCCTTTTAAATCAGAGACCTCTTGAGTATTTGGTGACGATTTACCTCTTCTATTTGGAGCAAAAATTCCCGTAAAATTGATACTACTTTTATCATTTATTTTTTTCTCAACAGCAGTAAACACAGAAAACGCATTGTAAGAAGTTGCTTCGTTGAAACCTTCATTTCCTACTCTTCTACTTCCAGAAAAAGTAAAGGCCCAGTCGTTTTTTAACATTCCACTGGTATAGGTCGCCATCATTCGGTGTTGATAAGTTCTATTGGACGAAGAATAAGAAACTCTGACTCCAGGTCGTTGTTCTGATGCTCTCGTATTTATATTTGTAGATCCTAAAATACCTCCAAAAGTAAGTTCTGAAGGAGTTAAACCACTTCTAAATTCTTGATTTCTTAATACATCGTTCAAACCTCCCCAATTACTCCACTGAGGTCTTCCATTGAACATTTTATTCATTTCAATACCATTAATTAAAACCTTTCCATTGCTAGAATCAAATCCCTTAACTTTAAAAAATGATGCGCTAAATTCAAATGCAGCAGTTCTAAGAAAAATATCCATTGATGATTGCAAAAGCCCAGAAATATTATCAGCGGAACTAGCATCTTCATTTAATTCATCGTCTGAAAGTGTGATGATGCTCAGGTCTTGAATTTCTTCTACTTCTTTAAACAATAAGATAATTCCTAAATCTAATATAGTATCTGTTAGCTCTATTGGAATATTTTGAGTTGCATACCCAACCAATTTTATTTCTAAAATGGCTTTATTCCCTTGAAAATTCTTAATCAAAAAATTCCCTTTTAGATCGGTGAATTCAGTAAGAGCCGTATTTTTTACTCGAATAAGTACCTCTTTCAGAGGTTGTTTCGACATACTCTCTAGTATCGTTCCTTTGATACTATGTTGCCCATAGATCCCTATACAGGGAATTAGCAGCAAGAATGCCGCCATCACAATTTTTTTCATAACTTACTAATACGCTAATTTTTCTTTTTCTCAATCGCACTTAAAATTAACAAAAAATAACCTTCATTCCTAAAAAAACAACTACAAACAAACTTAAACAGCTTTAGTTTCTTATTTTTACCCTCTAACTAAGAACTTACAATGCGTAAAAAAACACTGTTAATGTTGCTGTTTTCTGCAACATTTATGACCAGTTTTTCACAGAAAAACGGGAAAAAATATGCCATTAGAACCATCGCTTTTTATAACCTAGAAAACTTATTTGACACCATTAATGATGTCACAAAAAATGACGAGGCGAGCCCTATAATGGAGTTAAAGTCAAATAAATCTAAGGTCTATTGGGACAAAATAGATAAACTGAGTAGTACCATTGCTAAAATTGGATTGAATAAGACCAACACAAGTCCTGCAATTATTGGCGTTTCAGAAGTTGAGAATTTAAATGTTTTAGAAGATTTAATCGCTTCTCAACATTTGGCAAAAAATAACTATGGTATTATACATTATGACTCTCCTGATAAAAGAGGGATTGATGTTGCATTACTATATCAAAAAAAATATTTTAACCCTATTTATCACGAGGCTTTTAATCCAAATATTTATCAAAAAAATCGTAAAGTTTACACCCGAGATCAACTATTAGTTTCAGGGTATTTAGACGATGAATTAATCCATCTGATTGTAAATCATTGGCCTTCAAGAAGAGGGGGTGAAGCAGCCAGCAGACCTTATAGAGAAAAAGCGGCTTATCAAAACACGCAAATTATAGCGCAGATAAGGACCCAAGATGCCAATGCTAAAATTCTAGTTATGGGCGATTTCAATGACGACCCCACAAATTCTAGTTTGAAAAAAGTATTACAAACAAAAAGTAAAAAGGCAGAAATCAATAAGGGCGATCTATACAATCCTTATGAAGACCTGTTTCGTAGAGGGTATAACACTTTAAAGTATAGAGATAAAATAAATTTATTTGACATGATCTTCTTTACTTCACCGCTGTTAGACAAAGGTGAAAAAGATTTTTCTACCTATAAAATGTACAAGGCTAAGGTTTTTAATAAGCGTTTTTTAACCACTAAAAAAGGAAAATATAAAGGATATCCTTTTAGAAGTTTTTCTAATGGGAGATATACAGGTGGATATTCTGATCATTATCCAGTATACATGTATTTGATCAAAGAAAAAAATAAGTAGTCTGTAGTATAAAATACAAAACCCCGCAACTAAAAAAGTTGCGGGGTTTTTTGATAAAAAATTATTGCCTTTATACTATAAATTTAAGCCTTTACAGATTTAAATCTATAGTACAAATATGTGTAAGCGTCACGAGGTATAATTGTAATCCACTTTTTGTGTTTTAAATACCATTTAAAACGTATAGAGTTTACTCCTTTTGTTAAGTATGCAGCAATAAAAGGATGTACGTGTAATTGTACTTTTTTATTTTTAGAGTTTGACATAAATTTCTCTAAAGTTCCTTCAATTTTGTCTAACAAAACAATTGGGGCTTCTACTTCTCCATTTTTGTTTGGGTTTGCTTCGGTAGTTTTTATACTCAACTCAGGTCTTACTCTTTGTCTTGTAATTTGAATCAAACCAAATTTCGTTGGAGGTAATATTTTGTGCTTTGTTCTATCCAAAGCCATTTTCTCTTTTAGATGCTGATACAGTTTATTTCTGTTTTCAGCTTTGTGCATATCAATAAAATATACAACTATAATTCCTCCCATATCACGCAGTTGTAACTGACGTGCTACTTCTGTAGCTGAAATTAGATTTACTTCTAATGCGGTGTCTTCTTGAGAACCTGCTTTATTGGAACGGTTTCCGCTATTAACATCAATAACGTGAAGAGCTTCTGTGTGTTCTATCACTAGATAGGCACCTTTACTCATAGAAACTGTTTTTCCAAATGATGTTTTAATTTGTCTTTCTATTCCATATTTTTCAAAAATAGGAGTTTCAGAGGTGTGTAATTTTACAATTTTTTCCTTTTCAGGATAAATTTCCTGTAAATACTCTTTTATTTCTACTTTCAAAGTTTCATCATTTGTAACAATGCTTGTAAAAGAATCGTTCATTACATCTCTTAAAATAGAAGATGCTCTGTTTAACTCGCTTAAAATTTTTGTTGGTGTATTTGTATTTGCAATTCTTTTAGACATTGTCTTCCAACGTTCTAATGAATTTTGCAAATCTTTATCTAACTCTGCTACTTTTTTGCCTTCGGCAACAGTTCTTAAAATAACACCAAACCCTTTTGGTTTAATGCTTTTTGCCAACCTTTTTAAACGTTCTTTTTCTTTCGGATCTTCTATTTTTTGAGAAACAGAAACTCTATTAGAAAAAGGAACTAAAACTAAAAATCTACCTGCTATGGACAACTCAGAACTTAATCTTGGTCCTTTGGTAGAAATTGGTTCTTTTACAATCTGTACCAACAGGTTTCTTCCTGTTTTTAGTACATCGTTAATACTACCGTCTTTGTTAATGTCTTCTTCCTTTCGGAAATTTTTAAAAGTGAATTCTTTATACTTACCTGTGCTTACTTTCTTTATGAACGAATTTAATGAGTTTACTTGCGCACCTAAATCATGATAATGTAAAAACCCATCTTTTGGGTATCCTACATTTACAAAGGCTGCATTTAAACCTGTAAGAACTTTTCCTATTTTGGCTAAAAAAATATCGCCAACAGAAAATTTGTTGTCACTAGTTTCATTATTTAATTCAATAAGTTTTCCATCTCTTAATAAGGCAAAATCAATATCAGATGAATTTGAACGAATTATTAATTCTGTTTTCATACTGAAATGGTTTTAATACTACACAAATTGTGCAGATGGGTTAATATTGTCAGGTATTTGTAATACCGTACGAGGTTAGTTTAACCTCTTATGTCAATGAACTTTTTCTCGCTGAACTATAAACGAAAAGAAAATGAATAC
>Ga0209406_1003149_pt1 | contig 10610 bp, 10 predicted proteins | sample COGITO_mtgs_1204_FD_184808 | JGI IMG/M metagenome (GOLD analysis project Ga0209406, IMG submission 184808) | Pelagic marine microbial communities from North Sea - COGITO_mtgs_120426 (SPAdes) (version 2) | ecosystem: Environmental > Aquatic > Marine > Epipelagic ...
CTTTTTATCTTAGGGGTATTTCTGTTGCGATGGGTGGATCCTGACGGAGATCAAACTGATTGAAAAGGCTATCTATTTCTTGCGCCTTAGCGCTCTCATTATTAGCCATCTGCTGGCCAACTTTTATGGGATTAAACGCCGAGATTATTAGGCCACAGTTTCGTCCAGGTTCTATTCCAAAAGAAGTGCCGGCAAAAGCTCTTTTCGGGGCTAAAGGATTCGGATCACAGCAGAAATCACAATCCTTTGGAGGATATGCAAAGGGCTGCTTGGCCGGTGGAGCAAGCCTACCAGAGACAGGGCCAACATGGCAGGCAATGAGGCTTTCAAGAAACCGAAATTGGGGACAACCCATAACAATTAATTACTTAAAAGAACTATCAGTAAAAGTTGCAAATGAAACGAACTGGTCAGGAATTTATGTTGGAGATATCTCTCAGCCCCGTGGTGGGCCCATGCTTTCAGGCCACGCAAGTCACCAAATTGGATTAGACGCAGATATCTGGCTTTTGCCAAAAGGAAGTAAAACACTTACCCGAAAAGAACGCGAAAAAATTTCTTCTATTTCAATGCGTCGGGCAGCTGGTGCTTACACTAATAAAAACTGGACGAAAGATCACGAAACTGTCCTAAAGATTGCTTCTAAAGATCCCCGAACCGCACGAATTTTTTTATTCCCAGGGGCAAAGGTGGCCATGTGCAAGTCTGCCACTGGAGACCGATCTTGGCTTCGAAAAATTAGACCATGGTACGGGCATCATTATCATTTTCATGTAAGACTAAAGTGTCCAAAAGGACAGACGGGGTGCATGGATCAGGCCCCACCACCGTCTGGTGATGGGTGCAAAGAGGCTCAGGGCTGGGTAGACAGAATACTGAACCCACCACCACCAGATCCTGATTACGTGCCACGACAACCAAAACCAGCACTCAAACTTTCAAATTTACCAAAGGAGTGTAGCTCTGTTTTATTATCTCAATAAAATTTAAGGATTTTATATCAAAATAAATATATGGCAGTTATTTCCAATAACGTAGTCTCTTTTGATTATAATCTAAAAAACACCACAATAAAAAAATTATCAAAAATCTATTGTAATGTCGGCATCAACTTCGTAACTCAGCGCATCAAACCTGACCAAGTCGCCGCTACCTTGGCTAAAAAACGGAAACTAAAAAATGAAAAAAATATATCTTCCTGGCATTTTTGCTATGGCCATCGTTGTGGTGACCTCAAATATCCTTGTCCAGTTTCTTCTTGGAGATTGGCTAACTTGGGGTGCATTTACATATCCAATAGCATTCCTAATTACAGATGTTATGAACCGTGTTTACGGCGTATCTGCCGCTCGGCGTATAGTTTTAGCGGGGTTTTTCGTTGGCGTAATATGTTCACTGATCGGAACACAAGTCATACTACAGGGAGACGGCTACACCTTCCCCGCCGTAACGCTAAGGGTTGCAGTAGGATCAGGTTCAGCATTTCTTATAGCCCGCCGTAACACTAAGGGTTGCAGTAGGATCAGGTTCAGCATTTCTTATAGCCCAAATGCTAGACGTCCAAGTTTTTGATCGGCTCCGTTCTGGGGCATGGTGGCGTGCACCATTAACCTCAACCCTAGTCGGAAGCGCGCTGGACACACTAATCTTTTTCAGCATATCTTTCTCAGCTTTATTTAATTGGTTAGATACTAAAAATATACCTGACTGGGCTCAAACCGCAGTTCCATTGGTCGGCGCTGGTCCCGAATTACCACTTTGGGCGTCACTTGCCTTAGCTGATTGGTTGGTAAAGCTAACGCTTGCATTAGCAGCACTAATACCTTTCCGAATTTTAGCACAATATCTTGTGGTTAGGACTGTAAAAATTCATTGACTTTACAAATGCCTCTGGCACAGTGGAGCTATCTTTAAACAGCTGAAAGGAGGTGATCCAGTGTCAAGAAAGGTATTGGAGAATGGAGTCGTAACAAGTTTGGGGGGTAGCCTCTAAGGTAACCCTTGGTGAAAGACCACCAAATTTGGGCGCAGGTGTCCTAATCGACCCGGCCTCCGCAAAACTTTCGAAGGGCTGTCTAATCTAGATGGCCCTTTTCGTTTGTGGCAGAGTGAAAAAATGTTGCAGATTAATAAAGAAATAACGATTCAAGATTGGGAGCTGACCGAGAGCTTTACCCGTGCGCAAGGGCCTGGGGGGCAAAACGTCAATAAAGTTTCTACAGCAGTCGAACTACGCTTTGAGGCTGCTAAAAGTCCAAACCTATCAGCTTACGTCAAGATGCGGCTCAAGAAGTTAGCTGGCAGAAAATGGACCCTAGAGGGGGCTTTAATATTGAGAGTAGAAGAAACACGCTCTCAAGCTCGAAACCGTGAAATAGCACGTAACCGACTAAAGGCCTTGATAATTGAGTCAACAATGAAACCCAAGCGACGCGTCCCAACGCGCCCAACATTTGGATCTCAAAAACGTAGGCTGGCAAGCAAAATTCAGCGCGGTACAGTTAAGTCTTTGCGCGGAAAGGTAAAAGATGACGAATGACCTTATAGATCGACGGCAAGCTGTTTTGGGACCAAATGTGCCAACTTTTTATGATAACCCAGTACATTTAGTCAAAGGTGAAGGCGTTTGGGTTTGGGATTCAAGCGGCCATAAATACCTAGACTGCTACAATAACGTACCACATGTTGGTCATTGTCATCCACACGTTGTATCAGCAATTTCAGCTCAGGCTGCAACGCTAAACACCCACACACGGTATTTGCATGATGGTATAATAAATTATGCAGAACGGCTCATTGCAAAGTTTCACAAAGGTTTGGATCAAATCATTATGGTTTGTAGTGGATCTGAAGCAAACGATATTGCGTTGCGTATGGCACAGGCTGTGACCGGTAAAACTGGGATAATTTCTACTGATAATACCTACCACGGTAATACGATGGCTGTTTCACAACTTTCTTCTCGCAAGCCACCGATTGGTGGCTATGCTGCTAACATTAGACATGTGCCAGCGCCTGACACCCTTCGTCCAGTTGGCGGTAGTGCTAAGACTCAAGCGCAGGCCTTCGCTCAAGAAATCCAAAAGGCAATCAATGATCTTGAAGTCTCAGGATATGGTTTTTCAGGTTTTTTGTTTTGTCCAACCTTTGCAAATGAAGGTCTCCCAGACTTACCAAAAGACTTTATGAAGCCTGCAGAAAAAGTCGTTCATGCTGCTGGTGGAGTTTTAATTTCTGATGAGGTCCAGCCTGGGTTCGGCCGTACTGGTGATAGCTGGTGGGGTTATGAGTGGTTAGGTCTTTCGCCAGATGTAGTTACACTTGGAAAACCAATGGCAAACGGACACCCAGTTGCAGCTGTAGTAGCTAGGGCAAGTGTAATGTCTGAATTCAGAAATGCCTTTGGATACTTCAATACGTTTGGTGGCAATCCAGTGAGCTGTGCAGCTGCCTCAGCAACTTTGGATGTAATAGAAGAGGATGGGCTGATCGCAAATTCTAAAATTGTTGGACATGGTTTTTTAGAGAGACTTCAAGCTATCAAGCATGGCAGCATAGCAAGTGTTCGGGGTCGTGGTCTATTTATTGCGCTTGAATTGGAAACTGATGGGATTGCAGACGAAGTTTTAGCAGCAAAAATAGTTGAATATGCTCGTAACAACGGTATGCTCATGGGCCGTACAGGTCGAAATCGCAATATTTTAAAATTACGTCCACCAATGCCATTCAATATACAAAATGCACGCGAGGCGACAAACACGTTAACTGCGGCATTTAAAAATTTTTAGATGTAAAAATGGTAAATGAAATCGCAGCATCATGGGGCTCAGATGGTAACCCTAAACTAATAGCTGAACGTGAAAACTCTGTATACCGGATTGAAATTTCTGGGGAACCAGCTGCGCTGCGCTTACACCGCGCTGGGTATCAAAATTACAGCACTATTCTCTCAGAGCTACGATGGACAACTCGGCTAGCTAATGCAGGTTTTTCGTGTCCCAAACCAATTCCTCAACTCAATGGTGATTGGGTATTACCATTAGTGGATGGACGCTTCGCAACTGTAATATCATGGGTAAAAGGCAATCCAATCGGCGCCTCAGAAAAAAAATTTTCTGGTAGTATAACTGAACATTGTGATCTCTATTATGGCCTAGGACACCTTTTAGCAAAACTGCACAACACTACTGATAACATTGAAACTGAGGACTTGAGGCGCCCTGCATGGGATCTAAATGGCTTGCTAGGAAAGACCCCTTTTTGGGGAAAGTTTTGGGAAAATCCTGCCCTTTCAGCTGGTGAGAGGAAATTTCTTATTTATACTAGGGATGCAGCTATTGAATACTTGAGTAATATTAAAGACCCAGATTTTGGATTAATTCACGCTGACGCGCAGCTATTGAATACTTGAGTAATATTAAAGACCCAGATTTTGGATTAATTCACGCTGACGCCCTCCAAGAAAATGTATTTTTAAATGCAGGTGCTCTGACTTTGATTGATTTTGATGACGCAGGGTTTGGGTATCGAAGCTATGATCTTGGTGTTCCAATGTCACAGCACTATGCGTTAAATTATTTAAATGATCTTATTATGGCAATTCGAGATGGTTACGGAACTCTCAGGACGGCTCCATCATCTGAAGAAATTAAGTTTTTTTTATTATTACGTTGTCTAGCGTCTACAGGTTGGGTCGCAGAGCGGCAGTCAAAGAAAAGTCCCTCACAGCGTGTCTATGTTGAGCGCGCGCTTCATTCAGCACATCAATGGTTAACCTGAATCGCATCAAGAAACTAAACAATAACGGACTGTGAGGTTTGTTGATCAACGCCAAAAACCCTTTTATACCGCTTCACTTCGTTTATCGGTCCTACCGCCTTGTTGGGATTATCAGAAAGTTTAACAGTGGGCCGCCCATCGGCATTCACTACCTTGCAAACTAAAGAGAAAGGTTTCAAAGCATCATCAGGTACTAGACCTCTAAAATCATTAGTAAGTAAGGTCCCCCAGCCAAAAGATACCCTCACCCTTCCATCGAACAAAACTTGAAGTTGAGAAATTTTTTCTACGTCAAGCCCATCAGAAAAAATAACAAGCTTCTTTCTTGGGTCTTCTCCACAGCTCTCCCACCATTTAATTGCTGCCTCAGCACCAACGATCGGATCCCCTGAATCTATCCGTATTCCCGTCCATTTGGCCAACCAATCTGGTGCATTATCTAAGAAACCTTGAGTTCCATAAGTATCAGGTAAAATAACTCGAAGGTTGCCTTCATGTTCATCATGCCAATCTGACATCACATCATACGGCGCTTGGCGTAATGCCTCATCTGATTTAGCCAGCGCAGAATAGATCATTGGCAGTTCATGCGCATTTGTACCTATAGCAGCTAAATCACGGTTTTTTGCGATAAGGCAGTTTGATGTACCTACAAATTTTTCTCCTAAACCCTCAGTCATGGCTTGGACTGCCCAGTCCTGCCAAAGAAAAGAATGCCTTCGGCGCGTACCGAAATCAGCTAGTCGAAGGTTGTCTATATTTCGTAACTGTTCAATTTTTTCCCAGAGTTTGGTCATACCTCGGGCATAAAGAATTTGTAACTCAAAGCGTCGCATTTCGCCAAGCACCGCACGACCACGTAATTCCATTAGAACAGAAAGCGCTGGGATTTCCCAAAGCATGACTTCCGGCCAAGTTCCTTCAAAAGTCAAGTTGTACTGACCATTAGATTTTTCTAAATGGTAGGGAGGCAAGCGTAATGCTTCAAACCAGTCCATAAATTCGGACGTAAACATCTGCCGTTTTCCGTAAAATGTATTGCCTCGCATCCAAGTGCTCTCTCCACGCGCTAGTGACAGAGACCTTATATGATCTAACTGTTCACGCAATTCCCCCTCATCTACCAAGTCAGCCAAACGGATCTCGTTGGAGCGATTAATCAAACTAAAGGTCACCTGAGTATTTGGTTTGTTTCTAAATACAGATTGGCACATCAGAAGCTTGTAAAAATCTGTATCTATCAAAGACCTCACAATTGGATCAATTTTCCATTTATGGTTCCAGACACGGGTGGCAATATCAACCATCAGATTAAATTCACTTTTTCTAACTTCATTTCAGTTAAGGCCTTTTCTAGTGACCCATCTGCGTCAATGGCTCGGCAAAGACCAGTGTCAACGCTAACTTTAAAGTTTAACCGCGCAGCATCCAATGCCGAATAAGCAACACAATAATCAGTAGCAAGGCCAACAAAGGTTAGATCCGTTACTCCGCGCGCATTCAAATACCCATGGAGGCCCGTTGGAGTTTTTTTGTCATTTTCAAAAAATGCAGAGTAGCTATCTATCTTTGAGTTACTGCCTTTACGAATTACCAGATCAGCTCTAAGAGTGTTAAGTTTTTCATGAAACATAGCCCCTGAACTTCCCTGAACACAGTGATCAGGCCAGAGAACCTGCTCACCATAATACATGTCCATGATTGAAAAATTTTCAAGTTTGTGGCTGGACGCAAAGGACGAATGTCCATGGGGATGCCAATCTTGAGTCAAGATTACATCATCAAAATACTCCATTATGGAATTTATAGGCTCAATAATTTCATGGCCACCAGATACAGCCAATTTTCCACCAGGACAAAAATCATTCTGTACGTCAATTACAATTAAGGCACGCATATTGGCCTCCTAAATAAACTTAGGACTAGAAATAAGGGTCATAGAACATAAGGTCAACGTGAACTCATCTTGCGAGATAGTCCTCATCAGACTATGACGCGGCCTATGTTTACTATTTCTGCACTATATCATTTTACCAGGTTTAACGAGCCCAACGCACTGCGTGGTCCAATCCTATCGCTTTGTGAACACGAGGGCATCAAGGGTACAATTTTATTGGCACAAGAGGGCATAAACGGTACCGTGGCAGGTCCAAGCGATGGTATCGCACGACTTTGGACACATATATCAAGGCTCCCTGGATGCGCAAACTTTGAGCATAAAGAAAGTACCTCAAAATCTATGCCCTTTAAACGAATGAAGGTAAGACTCAAAAAAGAAATTGTTACGATGGGCAAGCCAAACGTAGATCCATCTACCAAAACTGGTAGCTATGTTGATCCAAGCAACTGGAATAAGCTTATCGACAGCCCAGATGTTGTATTAATTGACACGCGTAATGATTACGAAGTGGGTATTGGAACATTTAAAGGAGCAGTGAATCCAAAAACCAAAACCTTTCGTGAATTTCCAAAATGGTGGGCCAAAAACAAGCATAAGTTCCATAATAAGAAAGTCGCTATGTTTTGTACTGGTGGAATTCGGTGTGAAAAGTCTAGTAACTTCTTATTAGGAGAGGGGGTCGAGAATGTATTTCATTTAAAAGGTGGTATCTTAAAGTACTTGGAACAAGTTCCGACTCATAAGAGCACTTGGGAGGGAGAATGTTTTGTTTTTGACAATCGTGTGTCTGTTACTCACGGTTTGAAAGAGGGCAAATATGATCAATGCTATGCCTGTCGCCGACCAATAACTGATCATGACAAAGGCCGGGCAGAATACGTTCAGGGTACGCAATGTCATCAATGTGTAAATGAATACACCGATGGAGATCGAGCGAGGTTTGGGGAAAGGCAACGACAGATTAATGTAAAAAATAAATCAGAGAATTAAAGTGAACTTTTCTTGCCATCAACACGCTCTGTATTTGTTTTTTCAATCTAAGCCTGCCGCGTTGTTAGTTATATGGCACCCCAAAAGCGAATAAACTGACTTTTACTAGAAATGTCATCAACTCAACCAGAATTAAAAAGTTAAAAGTCTAAGTTTTCTACACTGAGCGCGTTCTTTTGAATAAACTCTCGGCGCGGCTCTACCACATCACCCATTAACTTTGTAAATAGATCATCAGCCTCCGCTAAATCTTCAACCTTAACTTGCAGTAAAGTTCGCGCATCAGGGTCAAGGGTTGTTTCCCAAAGTTGATCTGGATTCATTTCACCCAAACCCTTATATCTTTGTAGAGAGAGCCCTTTTTCGCCCTCTTCTAAAATAGCACCCAACAAAGTCAGTGGTCCATTTATTACCTGTGAGCGATCTTTGCGAACTAGCATGCAGGCACCGCCGTATGTTTCCTGCAAACTTTGAGTCAAAGTACCAGTGCGCCTAGCCTCACCAGATCGTAGCATAGCTCCATCAAGGTTACGAACTTCCTCAACGCCACGTAAAATTCGAGCCAGCCTCATACCTCTATCCTGCGTGGGACGCCCTTGCCAGCCACGTTCATATTCCAATGCTATCAAATCAAGCCGCCGTGCAACCGCATCTGCCATTCCTTGCAAATCACGGTCAACCGCTCCTGGCATAAAGGCACCAGCAATTGCTGCTTGTTCAAGTATGTGGCGGGGGTAATGCGTTGGAAACGCATCTACAATACGTTTTAATTGTCGCGCCTCCTCAATAACCCTCAACAAGTCAGCACCTATAATTTCTTCTCCGTTACTAAGTCTCAATAAAGCCCCATCAATACCTTGCTCTATCAGGTATTCATCCAAAGCAGGTTGGTCTTTTAGATAAACTTCTGACCGACCCCTGCTAACTTTAAACAACGGTGGTTGAGCAATATACAAAAAACCTCCTTCAATTAATGAGGGCATTTGTCTGAAGAAAAATGTCAGTAACAAAGTACGGATGTGCGCACCATCCACATCAGCATCAGTCATTATTACAATCTTATGATATCGTAACTTTTCAATGTTAAATTCTTCACGGCCAATTCCCGTTCCCAAAGCCATCACAAGGTTGCCAATTTCTTGGCTACCAAGCATCCGATCAAAACGAGCGCGTTCCACATTCAAAATTTTTCCACGAAGGGGTAACACAGCTTGAGTCATTCGGTCTCGACCAGTTTGGGCTGATCCTCCAGCACTATCACCCTCAACCAAAAAAACCTCTGTTTTAGATGGGTCTTTTTCTGAACAGTCTTTAAGCTTCCCAGCAAGAAAGTTCACATCCATTGCTGTTTTTCTGCGAGTTAAGTCCCGGGCCTTTCTTGCGGCTTCACGCGCCAAAGCTGCCTCAATAATTTTTCCAACAATAATTTTTGCCTGAGCGGGGTTTTCCTCAAACCACTCAGATAGTTTTTCTCCTACCAGTCCTTCAACTGCAGGACGTACTTCTGAGCTAACTAATTTGTCTTTAGTTTGACTTGAAAACTTTGGATCAGGCACTTTTACCGATAGTACGCAGGTAAGACCTTCGCGAGCATCATCTCCCGTAAAACTTATTTTTTCTTTTTTAGCTATTCCACTTGATTGCGCATAATTATTTATGGTCCTAGTCAACGCCCCACGAAACCCAGCCATGTGAGTCCCACCATCCCGCTGTGGTATATTGTTGGTGAACGGCAAAACATTCTCGTGGTATGAATCGTTCCACCACATTGCAACCTCAACGCCAATATCGTCTCGGGTACCATTTACATAAATAGGTTCTTCCATAATCGACGACTTTGATCGATCTAAATATTTTACAAACTCTTTCACACCGCCATCATAATAAAGCTCTGTTCGCCTTACTTCTGCAGGACGCAAATCTTCCAAAATAATACGAACACCAGAATTCAAAAATGCGAGCTCCCGCAACCGCTTCTCAAGCGTTTCAAACTGATATTCTAGATTTGAAAATGTGCCCGTTGAAGCTAGAAAACGTACCTGTGTTCCAGTACGGTCATCACATTCCTCCACCACAGCCAAGTGGTCCACGGTATCACCGTTCTCAAACCTTGCAAGGTGCTCCTTACCATCGCGCCAAATACGTAGCTCAAGCCAAACAGAAAGCGCATTGACCACAGAAACACCAACGCCGTGCAAGCCACCAGAAACTTTGTATGAATTGCTGTCAAACTTTCCACCCGCGTGTAGTTGGGTCATGATAACTTCAGCAGCAGAAACACCTTCTTCCTCATGAATGCCAACAGGGATTCCCCGCCCGTTATCCTCAACAGACACCGAACTATCCGCATGAATTTTTACCATTACATGGTCAGCGTGGCCCGCCAGCGCCTCATCAATCCCATTGTCTACGCACTCATAAACCATATGATGCAAGCCAGAACCGTCATCTGTATCACCGATATACATACCAGGACGTTTTCTAACAGCCTCTAAGCCCCTGAGAACCTTGATAGAATCCGCTTCATAGTCTTCTAAAACTGGGGTCTGTTCAGCCATACTGCTCACCTTTTTTTATTTACACAACAGATAGCGTATTTGGTAAGCTTTGTCACGCAAATGGCACAACTTATAGTGGTTAGATGCAACTTTCTAATATGACTTTATGTAAATTTTTTATAGCTTTGATAGCTACTAATTAGAGCCAACCCTAACCCATAATAATATATCCGTAATACCGACGGCCCGATTGCTGTGACCGCTACCTCCATTAGACTCAATCTTCTGATCAATTAAACAAATGGAATGACCAAACCAACAAAAATAAGTAACAAGCCTGATACCTTATTAATTCCTGCTATCACCCTTGAAGATGTCAAAACAGAACGGATTTTATTTACAAAGCCAGCTAAAATTAGGTTTCCAAGCAGTGGCGTAGCTAC
>Ga0209406_1003150_pt1 | contig 10609 bp, 10 predicted proteins | sample COGITO_mtgs_1204_FD_184808 | JGI IMG/M metagenome (GOLD analysis project Ga0209406, IMG submission 184808) | Pelagic marine microbial communities from North Sea - COGITO_mtgs_120426 (SPAdes) (version 2) | ecosystem: Environmental > Aquatic > Marine > Epipelagic ...
ATGTTGTTCGCATAGGTGGCAAGTTCTATCGCTTGCGGTGTATGCGGTAAAATCGCATAAGTAATTGCTCCCGGTAGGTTAACTGCGCGGCGACCACTGGCTAAATTATTACCCAAATCATCGATAATAATCGCCAGCGATGGAGTTTGGTGGGAGAGGTTTAATCGTTTTTTCTGATGGTTTTCGGTATTGGGCTGGGCCGCGAGGCTCGCACTGAGCGCGCTAATAATAAAAACAACGTTAATTATTAAATAGTGCATAAAAACCTATAGCTTATTTGTAGTGGTTTAAACTCGACCTGAAAATTTTAAAGTGAGTTGCCTTATAGTCTATCGTCCGCTTTAAGTCACTTCCTGCAATATTGGGCACGTTAGTAGCCGTTGTAGATTGGGAAGCTGTTCAAGTTGTCCGCGGATCAGGTTTAAGCGGTCCATCGATTGAGCTTCGACATACATAATCAGATCAATATCTCCGCTCAGAGAGTGGCAGCTTTTTATCTCCGGTATGTTCTTGATTGGCCCTTCGAGTAACTGTGCCATTTTAAATGGGCTAAAGGTCATTTGAAAATAGGCCTTCACTTCGTTTACTTTAGGATCGCCACCGATTTTTATAGTATAACCCGCAATCACGTTATCCTGTTCCAAGCGCTGAACACGCTCCGCGACTGATGTTCGCGACAAACCAATTTCTCTACCGATGTGAGAAAGTGGTTTTCGCGCATTCTCGGTTAGCAAGCCAATGATTGCCCTATCAAACTTATCCACTTATGTATCCTCTATAGGCTGGAATAACATCCTAATTCTAACAGCTTTTAAATAGGCAGTCGTTTAATCGTTGCTATCGCTGTCCTCACCTGTATATTGCCGGGAAAAAAGGCGTTTTAATGGTAGAAAACTTCGTTTTTACGGTTGGACCATTTACATATTTTTATAAGAATAGAGTCTAAATAACGAGGAGTACCTGAGATGTCTTTTTTCCAGTCTGACCTATTACCGTTATGCTTGAAGTATTGTAATGATCATTTGATGATGGATGATTTAGCACTGACAGATATTGCGGTTGAACAAGCAACACCGTTTTATTGTTATTCACGAAACGCGATCGAGCAACGGTTGCAGGCGTGCCTAACAGTATTTAAGTCCGTTGATGCTTCAGTGCATTTTGCGGTGAAAGCAAACAGTAACCTTAGTGTACTAAAGCTAGTGGCTCAGGCTGGTTTGGGTGCAGATATAGTTAGTGGGGGAGAATTAATACGAGTAATAAAAGCGGGAATACCCTCAGAAAAAGTGATTTTTTCAGGAGTAGCCAAAACGGATGCTGAAATAGCGCAAGCAATCACAGCAGGTATTGGTCAATTCAATATCGAGTCGGCAGAGGAGCTTTACAGGATAGATCAAATAAGTCGTCGCTTTAATTGCCAAGTTAATGCAACGCTGCGCGTTAATCCTGAGGTGGAGGTTGGCACACATAGTCATATCGCTACTGGCAAAAAAGGAAGTAAATTTGGTGTTACCAGTAATCGGCTAAGTGAACTCTTTCAGGCTTCAGCCGAAATGCCACACATAAATCTTCGTGGACTGGCAATGCATATTGGATCTCAAATCACATCTCTGGAGCCATACAGCGAGGCTATTCAGAAGATGCGGTTATGGACAGAGCAACTAAGAGCCGAAGGATATGAGTTAGATATTCTTGATCTCGGTGGTGGCCTGGGTGTGGACTATGGTGATGGACAATGCTTGGAGTTTATGACGTATGCGTCTTTGGTCAGGCAGAAGCTAAAAGGCTTGAACATTAATACACAGGTGGAGTTAGGGCGATCGTTAATCTCGGACGCTGGTGTATTAGTGGCATCGGTGGTTAGCACGAAAATTGATGAGCCACGCAACTTTGTTATGTTGGATGCTGGTATGAATGATTTTTTGCGGCCTGCGCTGTATCAGGCAGCTCATCTTTTGGTGCCAGCAAAAATTCGACACAATAATCCAATAGATAGGGTAAATATTGTTGGCCCAATTTGCGAAAGCACTGACTTTTTTCTCAGAGATTATCTTCTGCCGCTTCCTGAGGAGGGTGACTTGATGGTGTTTTGTATGGCTGGGGCTTATGGTGCAGTTCAGTCTTCAATGTATAACAGTCGCACATTAATACCTGAAGTCATGATAGAAAAAAACGGTTTTCGGGTTATCCGTAAACCATGGACCATTGAAGAGCAGTTGGCGCTAGAGATTTAGACCAGCGTTTAACGCGGACTCAAAATATTTAAACCTTTTAATAAAGTGAGCGCTTCATATAACTGATTGTCTTTAGTGCCTAGTTCTTCATCAGTATTTTTTGATTCGCGGCTTTCTTTACTATCGCTAGAGTTAGCATCACTATTTCCATTGGATAAATGCCCATGAAGATCGGCTTCAAATATTTGACCTTTGGATTTTAACTTGGTGATTTTGGCACGCTCTACAACGATATCAGGAACAATACCCTGCGCCTGTATGGAGCGACCCTTTGGTGTGAAGTAACGGGCTGTTGTGAGTTTCATACCGCGTGTTTCTGACAGCTGAATAACGGTTTGTACTGATCCTTTGCCAAAGCTATTGGTCCCTAAAATAACCGCACGCTTATGATCTTGTAATGCGCCAGCGACAATTTCGGAGGCGGAAGCAGAACCGCCATTAATTAATACCACTAATGGCCAAGTAAAGGTTTCATCACCAGAACGAGCCTCAAAGCGCGAGGCCGATTCACGAATGCGGCCTTCGGTATACACAATTAAGCCTTCTTCTATAAAAGCATCAACCACTTCAACCGCCGCTTGTAATACTCCACCAGGGTTATTACGTAAATCGAGAATGACGCCATTAATGGTTTGTTCATCTTTTAATTTAGTCAGTACTTTTTTAAGGTCCACTCCGGTATTGCCCTGAAACTGCGCTATGCGTAAATAAGCATAGTGCTCTTCAAGCACACGGCTTCGAACGCTGACAACGGAAATAACATCACGAATAAGCGTTAATTCAATGGGTTGAGGAACACCTTGTCTGACCACGGTTAAATCAATAGCACTTCCCTTAGGGCCACGCATTTTTTTAACGGCTTCGCCAAGGCCCAAACCTTTAACGGGCTGGTTATCAATTTTTATAATTAAATCACCGCTTTCCATTCCGGCTTTTTGCGCTGGCGTATCATCAATCGGTGAAATTACTTTTATTAAGCCATCTTCAATGCCGACCTCTAAACCTAGACCGCCAAACTCACCGGTGGCACTCACTTGTAAGTCTTCAAAAGACTCAGGCTCAAGGTAGTTAGAGTGGGGGTCAAGTTGCGTTAACATTCCCTTAATGGCGTTTTGTAATAGCGTTTTATCATCGACTTCTTCGACATAGGCGTTACGAATATGATTAAAGGCGGTCACAAATGAACGTAAATCTTCAAGCGCGAGCTTGCCTTTAACTTCAGCATCGTCGGTTGGCGTTAGCGCATTGTCAGGTATTAATGGTTCTAGGACAGTGTCTAATGATGGATGCAACTCTTGCTTTAGCTCGGGCGCTAGTTCAGGTGCATGTTCAGGAGTTAAGTCTAAGGATTCTTCGGATGACAGTGCTGGTATGTTTTCAGCCGTTAAGTCGTCCTGTGCTTGGGCAGTGGGTAAAAAGACGAATAGGCAGGATGCAAGTAATGATGGCGCTAACAGGGAGCTGCGACGCAATGATGAAGGTAAGAGCGATGGCTTCAATAAAGAAACCAACAGCAGTATCAATAACAGCATCATTAACAACGCAGATAACATTACGAATAACAACACAAAGCATCCTTTTAATAAGCCGGTAAAAACTATGAGTAGGTACTGATAGCGGTGAATCATAGCGGTTAAGCTGCTGATTTGCGACTGCTTAGCGGCAGTATTTTCAGTTTTTGCTGCACCAATGGTTGGGGTTATTAGGCTGCCCATTATGGCGTATTTCAAAATATAACGCCGCCATTGATTGACCGCCACTATTGCCAACCGTTGCAATGGTTTCACCACCGGCCACCCAAGCGCCAGCATTTTGTAGCAAACTTTCGTTATGGCCGTATAAGCTCATGTAGCCATTGCCATGATCAAGAATCATTAAGAGGCCTTGGCCTTGAAACCAATCGGCAAAAATAACGCGTCCAGCATAAATGGCTTTAACCGCTTCACCGGCGTCAGCGCGTAGCGTCACGCCTTGCCAATTAATAGACGAACCATTGCGAGCCTTGCCAAATTGAAACTGTTGTCGACCGTTAACTGGCCATGGTAAACGACCTTTCGCTGTTGCAAAGTCACCATTGGGAACGGCGAAGCTTTCAAGGTCTTTTTGTTTTGCTTCTCGCTGGGCTTGTTTGGCCATGACTTTTGTCACTTCACTGAGCAATTGCTTGAGTGAGGCGCTGTCACTGTCCAGTACTTTAATGCGCTTTTCACTGCCTTTAATACTGGCGGTTAATTGCTTAAGTTGCTGTTGGCGCTTTTGTTGTAGTGATGCGAGCGATTGCTGTTGCTTAACCAGTAAGCTTTGGTTGGTTTCTAGTTCGGTCTGTTGCTCACGGATACGCTGACTGACTTGGGATTTCTGCTTAACAATTTCAGCATATTCAGAGATTTTTTTATTACGCGCTTTGTTGATATAGCCCAAGTAAGTGAGCTGTCTATCGATGGATTCAGGACTCTCTTGCTCCAAAAATACTTGTAACTCACCTTGGTTGCCCAATTGGTAGGCTTGGCGAAGGTGCTCGCTGATTAATGCCTGCTGCTTTATTTTTTTACGCTGCAAGTTTTTTTGTTCTTCGCGTAATTGTGAAAGCTGCTGATTTAGTTGCTGCTGTTCTTGGTTTAGCTGCCGATGTTTGGCGGTAAGTTTGCCAATCTTGATTTCAGTATCGCTAAACGACTTATTGATACGGTTATGACGGTTGAGATCACGTGATAAGCGTTTTTTGATGGTGTCGAGCTCGCTCAGTAATTGACTAAGCTTTTCTTTATTGGCGACGAGTTCGGTGCTTTCTGCGAAGTTATCATTGGCTATAACCGGCGCCATCAACAACATGCTACTAGTGATTAGAAGCAGTAGAGCCATGATTGGCGTCATATTCACCCTGCATTTAGCGGGGTAGAGCGCGCTTATTAATGATGATAGTTGTGGATTCATGCTTATAGACGGCTTCATTTGTCTGTTATTTAGCTTAGCTATGTAGCTGTTATTGTTGACGATATCGTATAGCCTCGGGTTTTGCGACCGATGATATAGGACATATGGCATAGAACATATGGCATAGAACCGCTATCCGATGATATTACGCTTAAAGATATCTTCTATAGACAGCAGACATCAGACACCAGACATGAAAAAACATGAAAAGATATTAAAAAGGCATCAAGTGACAGCATGAGGCTTAGCGAGCTGAGACTATGCAGAGTCAAAAGAGCGGCGCGACTGGGCCATATTGACTATATAAGCGATCGAAAAGTGTAATGAGTGGCTGTTTTAGGTAGTGGCTAAGCCATATAGGCCGTGTATACTGACGGCCCGAAAAAACAGACAGGTAGAAAGCACAGTCGTATGCAAAAGTTTCTGATATTTGTTTCTGAACAATGGTTCTTGATTACATTACTGGCTGCCACGGTTGCCTTGTTGGCATGGTTAGAAAATCGACGTGCGGGTAAAGGTATATCCCCCCATGCACTAACTACCATGGTTAATCATGATGCTGCTGTGGTCATTGACCTTCGTGACAAAGCTGATTTTGATAATGGCCATATCGTTGACGCCGTTAATTTGCCGTTTTCTAAGTGGCAGTTACAGCATAATGCTGGTGGTAAGACGGATTTACAGCAATACGGTGATAAATCATTAGTCTTAGTCTGCAAGATGGGTCAGCAATCATCGTATGTCGCTAAACGCATTCAAACTGAAGGCGGCCCAGCCATTTATCGTTTGGCAGGTGGTTTAATGGAGTGGCAAGGTGCTCAAATGCCGCTGGTGAAGTAGTTATGTCGAATTCATCATCTGAGCTGACTACAAAAGTCTTGATGTACACTACTGCTTACTGCCCCTATTGCGTAGCAGCACGTAATTTACTTGATGCGAGATCCGTTGAATATACGGATCTTGCTGTCGATGGTAATCCTGAGTTACGCGCAGAGATGTCACGTTTGAGCAATGCTCGTACAGTGCCTCAAATTTGGATTAACGACGCTCATGTAGGTGGTTATACAGAGTTAGCCGCATTAGAGCGCAGCGGTAAATTGGATTTACTGCTAGTCTAAAATCATGGCTTTAAAGTCCGCAGTGAAAATGAATAGAAAGATAAATAGAAAGAAGAATTGAAAGCAAGAGTGACAGGATGTTGCTTGGTAAAACTAAGCGTATGGACGTGCAAGAGTTTAGGCGTAACAACCTACTTATAATTTAATCGCCGAGCGCGTAACAAAGAGGTAAATCATGGCTGAGAATGAAAATGAAGCGGCAGCAAGTGCTGCAGATGCGAGTCCACAATTTGCGGTTCAACGCACCTATATAAAAGACTTTTCTTTTGAGACTCCAATGGGAGTTAAGGTTTTTACTCAGGCTTTTCAGCCTAAAGTAAAAATGGATGTGAATACACGTGGTAATAAGGTTGGTGATAATATTCATGAAATCGTATTAACGATTACCATTACTGCAAAGGTTGAAGATGAGACGGCGTATTTAATAGAGTTACAACAAGCCGGTATTTTCGCTATTAGCGGTTTTGCTGATGAGCAGCTTCAGCATGTATTAGGCGCTGTTTGCCCTAATTTCTTGTTCCCTTATGCGCGTGAAGCGATTGATAGCATGGCGGTTAAGGGTGGTTTTCCTCCTTTGTCATTGGCGCCAATTGATTTTGATGCGATTTTCCGTCAGTCGCAGGCAACAGCTGCAGATTCAGGCCAGTCACTTAACTAGTCATTTAACTAGTCACTTAATTAGGCTGGACTGGATGGCCGCTTAATGAATTAAAGTGGTGATTTTGGATTACTGAAAAGCGTCTTATATTTATATAGGGCGCTTTTTTTTTGGTTTTTTTTAAGGGTGTTAATGAGGCGGAGGGGTGATGGCTGGAAGCCAGAGTCTTGTGTGTAAATTTTTAGTTGTGATAGGATATTCTGAAGTTTTATTTTTCCTTGTTTAAGTTTTAAGGTCAAGGTCGTCGGGGGTGGCCCGACAGCCAGTCACTTTTTGTATTCGCTTCGCTCACCCTACGGGACGCCCTTCAGGCGCGCAGCAAACTACGCTGTGCTACAGCAAAAAAAGTAACCAAAAATGCCGTAAGCTTAACGGCGAAGCTTAACCACGACGGGTGCATCTCGCAGAGTTTTCTGTCCAGCAGTTCCAGGGGGGTTATCGCTAAGCGGTATAGGGGGTACTTTTTTAAACTTTAAGAGTAATATTATATTCTGGATTTTTGCTTCTGTTTTTTGAGTTTTAAGGTCAAAGTCGTCGGGGGTGGCCCGACATGCCAGTCACTTTTTTCAACAGCAAAAAAAGTAACCAAAAATGCCGTAAGCTTAACGGCGAAGCTTAACCACGACGGGTGCATCTCGCAGTGTTTTCTGTCCAGCAGTTCCAGAGGGTTTATCGCCAAGCGGTATAGGGGGTACTTTTTTTGTGCTGCACTTACATCAGGTTTTACGTCCAAGTTTACCTTTGAGCGAAATAGCAGTTCTACTCTTTTTTCTTTTTTTCCTTTTGAGCGGCATGCGGAGCTCAATGTAAAGACCGGCCGTTAGGCACGGTTTTTACTTGTTCTAAAATAAAAAGAAGTCTACTGAACTTGTTCGTTGTAGCCTCATTGTGTTTTGAAAAGTCTGAGGGATCAGAATGATATTGGCTGGAGGCGAGCTTAAATATTGACGAACAACTAAGTCGAGTGAAAAATGTTTTCGTAGGCGCTGCTACGGTGTACTGAATAAAACCATCCCAAAGCGAATAGGTTATATCGGGGTCAATCTTCGTCAGATTGTGTGCTTTCTTTTGGTTACTTTTCTTTACACAAGTAAAGAAAAGTAACTGGCTGTCGGGCCACCCCCGACGACCCTCTCTTACCATTCAAATTCCGGCGGCACCGTACCCTCTACATCCTTCCGAAGCTCAATCTGCAAGCCCTGCAAAAAATTCCTCAACACCTGATCCTTACATATCCGAAAATGCTTATGATCTGCCTTACGAAAAAACGCACTCAACTCATGCTTACTTAAACGAAAACCCGCCAAACTCAGCGTATGTAAAACATCCTCAGCTTTCATATTAAGCGCAATTTTCAACTTCATAAAAATAATATTATTATTCAGCTTCTTCTCAGGTACTGGTTGATCACCATCACGCTTGCCGCGCTTCTCAACTATCAAACCATTCAAAAATGTTGCCATTAATGTATCACTGCAACTTTTGTAATCATCATGATCGTCTTTTTTTAACCAAGCACTAATCTGCTCGCGCGTCACTTCACAACCCGCCAGCCCAAATAAGGCCACCATCTTATTATCGTTAAAATCAAAGATGTAGCGTGCGCGGCGTAAAATATCGTTATTGGTCATAAAGACTTCCTAATATAATAAGGTAACATCATGAGATCACATCCATATAATCGTATCTAAGCAATATATTAATGAACCCCATCTTGAACGTGAGAAATTAGGCGACAGTTTACTTGAATATAAAGAAAAAAAACGGATTGATTTGGGCCTAAAGACTACCTTAACGGCTCAACCACACTCGCGATATCACCAGACTCAGCCAAACGAATAAACGCCTCACCTAACTCACCACCTCTATCTTTAGCTGTGGTCCAGCGACTAACACGCTCACTGTCATTATTCTTGAATTGATAAAAATCTTGCCTATCTGGAATCTTGCCACCAGGAAGCGACGCCACATACTCATCACTTGGGCCAATAAGCACCGTATTATCCAATCCCTGTGCAGACACTTTTCGCCATGGCGCAAACTTATCGAACCAGCCCTCAGTTAAATGGGTATAAAAATGCGGATACAATATTAACCCTTGTTTAACGTCAACCAAGTTGCTCGGCAATGGATGATAATCTAGCAAACCACCATCACGATAAACCCCCGACTCCGCACCGGCTATATTGGTTACACCGTGCATCATAGCCGGTATTGATCCCGATGATAAAACAGCTGGAATAAGACTCTCTACCGTTAAGGCAATATGTCGCGTGGTAAAACTATCAGTGCCAGTAAAATCATTGACCGGTTTACCTGTATAGAAAACCGTGCGCTCGAAAGTATTACGAAGATTCTGACGACTCAACATAGAAAGAAAAAGTGCTTTGATCATCGCTACTTTTTGCAGCGTTGTATTATGACTGCCTAATAAACCATTACAGCGCACACTGGCACAATGATAATTAAATCGAGGATTAAATAGAATTTCAGGTATATTTTTTTCGCTTAAAAAAGCATTGAGAATGCGCCGCGTTTCAATATCGACTTTATCGGCAGAAATATCATCGCCATAATATTGATGAATATAAGCATCGGCCAATTGCGTCATCGCTTCTGCAGGATTACTTTGCGCAGCTGCAGCCAATTTAAAAGCACCTACTGAGGTGCCAAATAAATCAATCGGCTGATCACTCTTAACTAACCACTCAGAAAAAATGGCTTTATCCAAACCATATATCGTTAACCATTTGGCCGCACCTGAGGCACCAAAAATTGCGCTAACATCCTGTGGCGCTAAGCCATTCTCTTTTATCTGTCGGTATGCCTTAGCACCCGCTAAAATCTTTATAGGCTCCATAGTAATACTAAAGCGTGTACCCTCCATCCACTACAATACATTCACCACTGGTATAACTCGACGCATCAGAGACAAGATACAAAACGGTACCCGCCATTTCTTGTGGCTCGGCATGACGTCCCATTGGCACTTCTTTCATTGCAGCATCATAAATCGCTTTATCGTTAAATAAAGCACCTGCAAATTTCGTTTTTGTAAAACCGGGCAACAAAGCATTAACGCGTATGCCGTGTTGCGCACACTCTTTTGCAAATGCTTTAGTCATATTAACCACAGCTGCTTTAGTGATTGAATAAATACCTTGGTAAAGACCCGGCTGCAAAGCATTCACCGATGCAGTATTCACTATAGCGCCACCGCCACTTTCGCGCATTAAACGCCCCGCTTCTACAGACATAAAAAAGTAGCCGCGAATATTAACATCTACCGTTTTTGTATAGGCAGCAAGATCAGTATCTAATATATCGCCAAAATAAGGGTTGGCAGCTGCGTTATTCACAAGAATATCTAACTTGCCATGCTGCGTTTTAATATGAGCAAACACCTGACTAATATCTTCCATATTGCCGACATGACAGGCAAAAGCTTCGGCACTACCGCCAGCTGCTTTAATCGCATTAGCGACTAATTCGCAACCATCAATTTTACGACTTGAGACAATAACATGAGCACCTTGCTCTGCTAACAATTTAGCAATTTCTTCACCAATGCCACGACTGGCACCAGTCACTAAGGCTACCTTGCCGGTTAAATCAAATATTTTTGTACCCATTAATATTAACTCCAAAAGCTCTTTAGGCTAAAA
>Ga0209406_1003155_pt1 | contig 10598 bp, 6 predicted proteins | sample COGITO_mtgs_1204_FD_184808 | JGI IMG/M metagenome (GOLD analysis project Ga0209406, IMG submission 184808) | Pelagic marine microbial communities from North Sea - COGITO_mtgs_120426 (SPAdes) (version 2) | ecosystem: Environmental > Aquatic > Marine > Epipelagic ...
TTCCGCTATGCCCCCCCAACTTCTCTTTGATGATCAGAAACTCGCCTACATCCTCAGCTATGTAAATAATGCATGGGGAAACAAGGAAGCTATAATCGACAAGGAACAGGTCGCCCAGGCTCGCAAAGAATTGCCCCAGGATGTGTTTACTCCGGAAACCCTGCTCAAACGCTTCCCCTTTGATCAGAAATACAACCGTAAAAACGGTACCTTTACCCCCACTTTTGACGATTTGGTTTCCCAAATCACAGAACCCATTATCTATCGCACCTTTATGCCGGGAGCATCCCCGGCCGCCTTCGCAGTCGCCCTCCCCGGAAACCATTACTTCTGCTGGGACGCCGGTGAATGCCGACTCCGTTATGCCTGGACCAAAGGGGGCTTCATCCGAGCCAATCAAAACCACTGGTCGAGCAACGGCAAGCCTGTCGCTCAGTTCAACGGTGTGCCCTACTATCGTGCCCGCACCACTCAACTAAACGACCAAACTTTCGATGCACTTTCCAAGACCAATAACAAACAACCGATTTACGATACCTCTGAGGCTACTGACTTCCCCATTACCCTAAAGGGAGCGGGAGAGGCTCCCACCTACCTCGGTTTCCGGTTGGTGGACGGGTTCCCAAAATTCAGATACTCTCTGGGTAAGTATGTAATTACCGAACTGATACGTCCCAATGCCAACAAATCTGGTATACAAAGAACTTTTACGGTTTCTCCCACTGTTGAAACAACCCTTCGATTAACCCCGAACTCACAAGCTACCATCTCCAGTAACCGGGGTAATCTTTCTCCCGACGGAACACTTGTACTCACGGCTCGGGAATCCAATGAATTTTCGATTCTCATTCAACCCAGGGAGGAAGCCAACTAATGAAATTTATCTTATTTTGTCTCCTACTTGCATGTACTGTTTTTTCCGAAACCGCCCCTCAGTATTCAGTCATCGATATTCCGCCCCCACCCACCAAGTTTAAAAATATTCAGATTGACGGACTCACCTTTCTGCCCAATGGCAAACTCGTGGTTTGTTTACCCAGCGGGGAAATATTTGTTCGCGATAATAAAGAGGATAAATGGGAACTCTTTGCCGAGGGCTTACATAACCCGCTTGGCGTCATTGCACTTTCAAATACAGAACTCATTGTCACCCAAAGACCGGAACTGACCCGCATCCGGGATCTCAATGGAGATGGGAAAGCGGATGACTACGAAGTGGTAACCGACCAGTTTGGCATGTCAGGAAATTACCATGAATTCAATTTTACGCCCGTACGGGACACTCAGGGAAATTATTTCTTTGCCCTGGGAACTGGATCTTCCGGTGATGGCGTACGCTCGATCACACGAGGAACTTTTAATGAAAAAGGCAGACCTGGCAGGATGCATTCCTCCGCACCCTACCGCGGTTGTGTAATGAAGTATACCGCGGAGGGAAAAACCATTCCCTACAGCTATGGACACCGCACGCCCAATGGACTAGGGTTTGATCTGAAGGGTAATCTCTTCGTCACAGATAATCAAGGAGACTGGGTCGGTTCCAGCAAGCTCTTTCATGTGCAACAAGATCGCTTTTATGGACACGCTGCAAGCCTGGCCTGGAAAGAAGGCTTTGAGGGAGTTCCCGTTGACAGCCCGGTAGAAAAACTGGCCAAGCTCCGAACTCGTGCCTGCGTCGTTTTCCCTCATGGTACTATGGCCAACTCTCCCACTGAAGTCCTCGCTATTTCAGAAAACGCCCACTTTGGCCCCTTCACCGGACAGCTCCTGGTGGGCGAGATGAATAAACCCCGAATTGTCCGGGTCATGCTCGAAGAAGTGGGCGGTGAACTTCAGGGTGCCTGCGTACCCTTTATTGATGGATCTCCCTTAGGACGGGGATGCAATCGAATGGCCTGGGCTCCCGATGGAAGCCTTTTTGTCGGGCAGACCAAACATACCTGGGCAGGCGGACAGGGAATTCAACAAGTTTCATGGAATGGAAAAACACCCTTTGAAATTCAGAATATGGAACTCACCAAGAAAGGATTCAAATTCACCTTCACTCAACCGGTGGATAAAAAAGTAGCACTAGAGAAGGAAAACTGGCCCTTCAAAAGATACTTCTTTGAATACCGCAAAGCTTATGGTTCCCCTCGGTCGGATGAGAAGTCGGTAGCGATTTCCAAAATTGAAATTTCCGGAAATGGAACGATCGTGGAGCTCACCCTCTCCGAACTTACACCTTGGCATATCCATGAAGTAAACATTCAAAATATAAAGGCACAAAATGGAACTCCTCTGGCCAACGGTTATATTGCCTACACCCTGAATCGTTTACTTGGGAAAACCCCTCCGGATCCCCTGCAAATTAAGATTGATCCCAAGAAAGAATCCTAAAAGACTCCGTTGAGTTTCTTTCTCAATCTCAGTTTTTAAGATTGATCAAAAGATTTTCAAAGAGTTTTCTTTCTTTTATTTAAAATTCTAACCCAGCCCCCATTATAATGCGTACATTAACCTCCTGTTTACTCTTCATTGCCGTCGTATTCTCGGCTCACGCCGTCCGCCTGCCAGCGGTCATCAATGCCAATATGGTCTTACAGCGCGATATGCAGGTGCCCATCTGGGGTTGGGGAGATGTCGGTGAAAAAGTATCCGTCTCCTTTGCCGGGCAGAAGAAAGAAACCACAGTAGGAAAAAAGGGGGAATGGATGGTCAAACTCGACAAGTTAAAAGCGAATGCTTCTCCCTCGCTTCTTACCGTTAAAGGAAACAACGAGATCAAATTGGATAATGTACTGGTCGGGGAAGTTTGGATCTGTTCCGGACAGTCCAATATGGAATGGCGTGTTTCCCAGTGTGCCAACCCAAAAGAGGAGATCGCCGCAGCCAAATATCCGAACATTCGACTCTTTGATGTCCCCGGACACACTGTTCACCCCATTCCCCAGCGTGAAGGCAAAGGAGAATGGAAAGTATGCTCCCCTTCCACCATATCAAACTTTAGTGCCACCGGGTACTACTTTGGAAGAAGGCTCCACAAAGAACTCAATGTCCCAGTTGGTTTGGTCGGATCGAACTGGGGAGGTACCCGTATCGAGCCATGGACCACACTCGACGGTTTCAAATCGGTACCCGAACTTTCCGAAACTGCAGAAAAAGTGAAAGCCTATACCCAAGACACCAAGGTAAAAGGAAGCACCCCTTCCGCAATTTACAACTCCATGGTTCATCCCCTTACCCCTTTCGCTTTACGCGGAGCCATCTGGTACCAGGGAGAATCCAATGGCGGAGAAGGCATTACCTATTACCAAAAGAAACATGCCCTCGTTCAAGGATGGAGAAAAGCCTTTCAAAACCCAAATCTTGGCTTCTACTGGGTTCAGTTGTGCAATTGGAAACAACCCGGCACCACCCCAGGCGGCGGAGACGGATGGGCCAAGTTACGCGAGGCTCAGACCCAAGCCCTCGATCTTAAACACACTGGCATGGCGGTGATCATTGATTTAGCAGATGCCCATAACCCCAATGACATTCATCCAAAAAACAAGCAGGATGTGGGTGGACGCCTCGCTCAGTGGGCCCTTCATCAAACCTACGGTAAAAAGAATATTGTCCCATCGGGCCCGCTTTACTCCGGTCACAAGATTAAAGGAAATCAAGTCCATCTTTCTTTCAAAAATGTAGGGAAAGGACTAATGGTCGGTAAGAAAGAAAAACTCGAACCGACCAAGCAAATCAAAAACGGTTCCCTTAAACACTTCTCAATCGCCGGAGCCGATAAAAAATGGCACTGGGCAGATGCAAAAATTGTCGGCGATCAGGTGGTGCTCAGTTCAGGAGCAGTCAAGACCCCGGTCGCTGCCCGCTACGCATTTACCATGAATCCGGCCGATGCCAACCTCTACAATAAGGAGGGTCTACCCGCCAGCCCCTTCCGCACAGACAACTGGTAAACAACTCAGCCCTCGCAATCATAAGAGTGGGTAAGAACGCTGCGGTTTGATAACAACACACACTTGTCATTGCGAGGAAGGAACGCATGTGACAGACGCGGCAATCCACTGCATGCAATAGACATCTTCAGACAATGCGGTTCGCTTACTGACTCCCAGTGGATCGCCACGGGCTTTCAGCCCTCACGATGACAACACATAATTTGTCATTGCGAGGAGAGAGCGGGAGCGGACGACGCGGCAATCCATCGTGCCTCGCACAACCCGTACGACTTGTCTCTTCGCTTGCTGGATCACAGTGGATCGCCACGGGCTACGCCCTCGCGATGACAAGAGTGAGCAAAACGATTCAGAATCACCAATCAGCACTTAGGTCATCCTAATTTGGATTATCTTTTTCGATTAGCTGAATTTTAGTGGAACGCTTACCCGCCTTTAATTGCTTTTCTCGTTTGATTGCATTTTCAACCACCTCGAAAGACTCAAAATATACCAACTTCTTGAGACTATATTTTTTAGAAAAACCTTCGTTCGTTCCATTCTTATGTTCGAGCATACGCTTGGAAAGATTTCCACTGACGCCAACATAAATCGTACCGTTTTTTCGATTGGCAAGTAAGTAAATGCAGTAGGATTTCTTAGTCCAAGACATTAACCAAAGATAAAAAATCAAACCGCATAGTCGATCAATTTTGATGTTGTCATTGCGAGGAGGGAACGAAGTGAGCGACGCGGCAATCCATCGTGTCTCGAATTATGTATACGACTTGTCTCTTCGCTTACTGGTTCACAGTGGATCGCCACGGGCTTTCAGCCCTCGCGATGACAAGGGTGAAGACGCCCTCGCGATGACAAGAGTGTCGTGAGTGCGTGGTATTTGTCATTGCGAGGAGGGAGCCTAAGTGACAGACGCGGCAATCCATGGTGTCTCGGGGGACGCGTGCGGACAGTGCGGATCGGTTATTGGCTCACAGTGGATCGCCACGGGCTTTCAGCCCTCGCGATGACAAGGTGTGGGAGAAGTCGGGACTATTTCCAACCTATGACAACAAATTATTTCTGAATCAATTCATGAATTGATTCCACAGGTATACAATTCTTGACCACCATTTGCAGGTTTTCTTTCTTCCCGTTCTCTATGCTGTAATAAATGGAACTGGTTGATGACACCACACCCACGACCTGTCCCTTGCGATTAAACGCGGGAGCTCCACTTGATCCTTTGGCATAGTCAGCAGTGATAGACATCCTGCGACCGGGTTTTTGACCGTTTTTCAAAATCATTTGGTAACGGGAGACCATACCCTTTGTCATGGTGTACAATTTTCTATTTGGATGACTGATTACCCAGACATCCGCTCCCACACTTGCGGGCTTACCAAGAGCCATTGGAATTAATTTGGCATCCCGTAACTTTAAAATGGCAAGATCGTCTTCCTGATTGGCAGCGAGAACTTTTTCAACTCCATAAACAGTACCCTCCGCATCCATAGCTCCCAGAATTTCTCCTTCATCTTTTTCCAACACATGATGATTGGTTACGATAATACCATCTTGCCCAATAGCGAAAGCAGAAGCCATGGAGGTATGCCATTTCGAACATTTCCCACAATTATAAAGCCTGCCCATTACTAAAACAGATTTAGATATCTGATCATAAAGCTTGTTGGGTGAAACGGAGTGGATTGGAACCTCTCCGAGCACAACCTTGGAATGCTTTTGAGTGAGTTGTCTTTTTAAATCGGCGAGTCGAACCGATTGATTGCCTTCCAATAATTCTTCCAATCCTTTTTGGAAATCGGAACCTAGCTTTAAATCATTGAAGTATCTTGGTTGGGCAAGTAGCGAAACCGATGTAAGAAAGAAAAGAAAAATTAAGATGGAGGAGGAAAATCTACACATAGACCCATAACGAAGATGACTTTGAAATGGGTCAACCTATTCCTTAACCGCTTTATATTTACCTTCGATATGTAAAGTGTCCCCAATCAATTTGTGAACCAAATTCCCTTCCAAAACAAATTCATTTTCAGATTTGGAAATACAGCGGCGTTTCCAGATCACATCCTCTCCCAGACGAAGAGTGACCTGACCGTCTTCGGCAATCTCACGGGTATACCCATTGAGATATTTCCAGGTTCCCAATGCAGGATGTCCTTTGAGGTTTAGAGCGAGTGCTGACTCATGTACAGGAAGTTTCATCTCTCCGACTTCGGAAAGTGTGCGTAGGCGAATGTTACGAAATTCAATCGGAGCCCCCTCAGACTCTAAACAGAAGAACCCAGAAGATGGATCAATCCCATCCCCTCCTGAGACCTCTTCCCCGTTGACCCAAAGGCGGACCTCACCATCGACCGCCCGAACATAATACCGGTTCCATTGATTGATTCCCAATGTCGTTTCTTTGCTTGGAAAACTGCGCCGACCATTAGGCGCAACCGGAGGAAAGGGATTCATTTTAATTGGGCCCACCGGAAAGACGTCACCGTGACTGGTAAACCAGTCGGCTGGTTTTTTATGCCGTTTGATGTAGTGATCGGCATACCCGAGGTCGAGGACCTGCACTTCAATCCCGTGAGGCAACCGGCCCTGTCCGGCGGCTAATTTGGAAATACTTTGCGGAGTCGCCCAGACAAAGACACCCGAGTTTCCGGCATTTTTTTTGTGCATCCATTCGAGTAGGAGTTCAAAGTTTTCCAAGGGTTCGCGGTACCGGATGACCCCGGTCGGTTTGCCGGTGCAGTAGGCATGTCCATTCTCCCAGCGCCAGGTATCGGGGTAACAGTTCACATTGACAAAATCCTCTCCCGTAACGACCTGCCATCCCGGTTCATTTCCGGTGGGGGGAACGGGTTCTCCGGAATCTCCAGAGGTGGAATCGTCTTCCCCTGAACCGGTGGATTGCATGTACACCGCTAGATCCGCGAGGTCCTGATCAGACATTCCCATTTCGGAGGCGGAGGGCATCCAGGATTCCTTTAAATAATCAATTTTTGCACCCGCTCGACGAAAAAGAATTTTACGGGTTTGGCCGCCAAGGACTTTCAGTTTGAGGGAACCGGCATGCCAACTGTAATTGGAAAGAAAGCCCTCCGCCACATGCTTATTTTTCTTGGTGGTGAGACGGACCGGTTTTTCATACCCATGAGCAAGTTTGTCATCCGGATAAACGATCTCTTTTACAATCTCCTCTACGGTGCGCTCCTTCCCCCAATGGGTAAGGTTGGGCCCAAAGTTGACCCCAATTCCTTCAATCTTATGGCAAAGGTAACATTTTGCGGCTACTGTCTTGCCCCTATCTAAATCTCCTTGGAGCTGCGCAATTTGAGCAGGCTCAGAAACTGTAGTCAATACTCCCAGTTGGGTGGGAATTAGATAGCTTGCTTCCATCATTTCTCCCTTTAAATCATTAAGATCTTTTGCAATTATCTCGTCCACCGTGACCTGGTAGTACTCGGCAGAAAACTCGGATAGTTGGGCGAGGGCCTGTAAGCGCTTAACCCGGTCCTGTCTTTCCTTATCGTTACGAAAACTGGCAAAGGCCATGGACAGAAACCTAAATTCATCTACTGGTGGTTTTTGTACACGAATGCAAAGATCCAGATCGCGGATTGCTTCAGGGGTATGGAGTCGCCATGCGAGATGCTTATTTTTCGATCCCCACTTTTCGGGATCCGGCATGGTAGGAGCGACCAGCTGATTATAAACCAAGTTTTCCTTTCCGTGAAAGGCCACTCCCAGGGCTTCCAAATAAAATCGATTCCGACCGTCAAATCCTTTCATCAATTGGGCAAGAAGGTCGCGACAATCTGAAAAGGGAATACCTTTCAGGCTCACCGCTACTTCGCGCCGAACCGAGGCGAAGGGGGACTGGGCGAGTGCCTTGGCATATTCAAGCGTACGATCAGGGTGGCTATGCCTAAGGGCACGATAGGACACTACGACCTCGACCTCATCTTTACTTTGCAAACCGGGTTCAATTCGAGTCCTCCCCTTCTCCCCCAGCTGGGCAAGTACCCAAATTGCACGGGAACGGAGAACGGGATCACTGCGGTTTTGGGCCAAGAACTGCTCGACCTTGGTGTAGGCCTTTTCTCCAAGACTGACCAGTTGGGCGGCGGCATGAGAGCGTACATTGACAGCAGGGTTTTTCAGGGCGGCGAGCAGACCATCCACTTGAGAAAAATCAATTTTGGGCAGAGTCAGGGGCTTCCCATCTTTACGGGTAATACGATAGATGCTCCCGCTTACCTGATTGGTTCCCCGGCTGGTATCATTGTAAAAATCGGAAAAGAAAAGCGAGCCATCAGGGGCAAGTGCGAGATCGGTGGGTAAAAAGAATTCGCCCTTTCGATCCGCCTTCAAACGGATAAAAGGTCTGTGCTCCCCCATTTCGATCTGGGCTTCCTTCCATTGCGGGGTGACCGCCATCACCTCCTTGCGCACCATACAGGCGACGAGATAAGTACCGGCCAGCCCGAGGGTGTCGTCCTCAATCAGAACATTCCCAGTGGGTGAACCGGCACCGTAAATCGTGCCCGGTGGAAAAGCGCCCGGATAATTTTCACGCCAGTGGGAACGGGAAAAACGAAGCCCTTTGCTCCATCCTGCCGGCTCCTCCCAGGACTTGGCGACTTCCTCCCATGATCGGCTCCCGTCGCTCAGGTCCGCATACCCCATATTAGCATGTTCCATCACCCAACTGATTCGGGCATGAGCAGGGTCATCATTATCACTCTGATAAATATCCCCATGGGAACTAATAAACATATCGTGTGAATTACGCATATTCTCCCCGGTCGGGGTCAGCCCGGTACCGTCCGGATTAACCCGCATAGTCATACCGCCCACATAGACCTCTCCGTCTGAACTCTTTTTACCAATCCCGTCGCTATAACCATAATAGCACCCGGAAATATGATGCCTACCATCCTTGGTCTTAATATCCGCCCCTCGGTTTCCATAGGAGAAATGCCATTGCCCACTGGGAGCACCGACCACCGCATGGAGGGTGTGGTCATGACTCGCATCACGAAACCCGGTTAAGAAAACTTCCCTCTTATCAACTCCCTCATCAAACACCGCGTTCCGATTAACATCGGTGTACACGATAATCGATGGGGTGGAAGAAAGAACGATTCGGTTGTCAAAAACTGCAATCCCAAGGGCGGCATGACGGATTTCCTTTTCGGTGACAAAGACATGGGAAGAGTCGGCTTTTCCATCCCAATCCTTATCTTCCAGCACGATAATTGATCGGCCTTCCTTGACTCTCATTCCTCTTTGGTAGTCAATTCCCTCGGTGGCCCACAAGCGTCCCTGAGCATCAAAGTCCATCGCCACCGGGGAAAAAATCATAGGGGAACGGGCCCATAATTCGATGGTCAGATTGGCATCACCTAATTCAAAAGCATCGATTGGTACACCCGTGATTGATCGTTCTTCCAAGGCAAAAGCTTCCCGGGTCGGGGCAGCGGAAATAGAAACGAGCAGGCAGAGGAAAGGGAGAATAATAATCTTTGTCATAATCAAAGCTTTCTATCTACTCAACAGGGTATGAAACCACAATCCCTTTAGTCTAAAAAGCGTTCCTTTTCTTCCGGAGAAGGGAGTCGGCAAGCGGCTCTCTTTTTAGAAATCAAATGACGACTATTTGCAATTATACGATAAAATAAATCCCTCAGAAAAGCGGGTATTAGCAGGAGGGGCCAAACCACAACCCAAAGCCCACCCAAATCAACGAGAATTCGTAAAACCGCCGATGATCTGCGTAAGATCATACCGTCTCTAATATAAATAATCGTATTTAAATCCATACACTCCTCAGGAACCTGTGCATTGGCAAACTTTCCCTGAAGGGGAGAAAATAAAAACTTTTTATCCCGATCACGGCTGAGAATAAAATCGACTGATGCATTGCACATACCGCATACACCATCAAATAAAACGACCTGTTGCCTATCCTCTTTTTGTTCATTTGACACAGCTTATAATCTAACGGCTTGTATTTCATTGCCAACCCTTTTTAAAGATAGGAAACCTAATAAAAATAAGGAAAGCCCTACATTTAAGTTGACTAAAATCGAGACGAAGGAAATTTGAGTGCATGGAATTAACTAAAATCCAACCGATTGCCAGGGCGAAGAAAACTGGCTTATTAGTAACGAGCATGATTTTTCTTTCTGGTTCAGTTTTTGCCCAGAATGATAAAAAAATTGAAGACGCGGAAATTTACGGGGCGATTGGAATGATGTTTGCCGAAGGATCCGGTTTGGCAAAAATGGAGTTTACCAGCGAGCAGATCGATCTCATTTTAGCCGGTATGAAAAAAGGAATTGCATTGGGAAAAATGCCACCGGAAACCCAGGCACTGATGCCCAAGGTACAACAGATCATGTCCGAAAAAATGAAGATTGCCCGGGCGGCTGAACAGGAAGGAATGAAGGGCGTGGCCGCAGAAAATAAGGCAAAATCCAAAGAATACATGGCCCTTCTTGCCACCGATGAAAAAGTCAAAAAAGACCCCTCCGGCTTTTACTACGAAATCCTGCGTGAAGGAAAAGGCCCCAGTCCAACCATGGATAAAACGGTTCGTTTGCACTATCATGGTACTTTGATTGACGGAACGGTTTTTGACAGCTCTGTGGACCGAGGACAACC
>Ga0209406_1003165_pt1:0-7500 | contig 10583 bp, 6 predicted proteins | sample COGITO_mtgs_1204_FD_184808 | JGI IMG/M metagenome (GOLD analysis project Ga0209406, IMG submission 184808) | Pelagic marine microbial communities from North Sea - COGITO_mtgs_120426 (SPAdes) (version 2) | ecosystem: Environmental > Aquatic > Marine > Epipelagic ...
AGCGCGAAGATGGTCAGAGAGGTCTGCCGAGCTGGCCCCGGCTCGTGCGGGCGTAGCATCGCGAAGACCCAAGGGGTGACTGAACTGGGTGCCCTTTGGGCAAGTGAAGGAACCAGAGCTGAGGGCTGAGAGCTGAGAGCTGAGAGCTGAGGGCTGGAGATGTCAGGTTTAAGGGCGGGGAGGTGGAAAGTGTTACAGTTAGGCATTCGCACTTTTTACTTTCTCACTTTCATACTCAAGCGCGAAGCACTTGTGCTTGCGATTCCTCGTTTGGCGCCTAGTGTTTGAGCCATGGAAACGGTATTAGTTTTGACGATTAGCGGTAAGGATCGCGCGGGATTGGTCGAGCAGCTTGCGGAGGTAGTTGCGACACATGGTGGCAACTGGGAGCATTGCCGCATGGCCCATCTGGCGGGTCGCTTCGTCGGCCTACTTGAAGTGAGTGTTTCTGGCGCTGCGCAGCAGGAGCTGGAGGCTGCCTTGCGCACGATCTCGGAGCTGGACGTGATGATTGCCGCGGGCAAGCGTGAAGCTCCGCAGTCGATCCGGTTGTTTGACTTGGAGGTGCTGGGCAGCGATCATCCTGGCATCGTGCGGGATGTCTTTAAAGCTTTGGCTGCGGCAGACGTGAACGTCGAGGAGCTGAGCACCAAGACCACTAATGCTCCCGAATCGGGAGGATTACTGTTTGAAGCGCGAGCTCGTTTGGCCTGTGGGTCGAGTGCGCAGCGGTCGGAAATCCAACGGAATCTCGAGGCCATTGCGCATGATCTGATGGTGGAGATTCGTCTGCTCGATTAGTTTGATCTTGCGAGGGTATTTTAAGCAGTTTTTTCCAGCGGAATATGTGCTAGGATTGTGGTGCCTTTTTCGGGGGTGGATAGAATCTTTAATTGGCCGCCGACTAGCTCGACTTGATCCCTCATTGCGAGTAGTCCGAGGCTCTTATCCTCGGGTGCCAGCGTGTGGTTTAGTACTTCAAACGATTGGCCGTCGTCACTTATTTTAAGGCATAGACTATTGGCGTGCTGACTTATTTCGACATCTACCTTGTTGGCTTGTGCGTGACGAGCGACATTGTCTAGCGCTTCTTGAGTCACGCGTAAAATCGTGGTGCGACAGGCTTTATCCAGATCTTCGACTTCGGCATAGGCGCTCAAATGTGCATGGATACCGGTCTGGTCGGCGAGGGTTTTGCTTAGGGTTTGTAAGGCAGGGATGAGCTTAAGATCATCGAGCTCGGTGAGTTGTAGTTTACTGGCCATCTGCTGAATGACCTGAATCGATTGTTCGAGTGATTTGCGTGTGTCAGAGATCGTGGCGGGTAAGTTTGGGGCATTGAGGATCTTTTTTTTCCGTAAGTGGCTCAGAGTGTGATTGAGCGCAGCCAATGCTTTGTGGATTAAATAATGCATTTCTTTGCCAAGTTGCTTACGCTCTTCTTTCTGAGTGGACAACATCTTGTGTGAGATCCGTTGTAACTGGCTGCGCATTTCTTGTGATTCATTGAGCAACTGGACTAGATGTAGTTCGCCCTTTCGGAGCTCTTTCTCCAGCGTTTTTCGCTCGTTGATTTCTGCTTGCAGTGCCTCATTCGTCGCGGTCGCAATTTCCAATTGTCTTCGCGATTCTTGCGCGTCCTTTAGCTCTGTAATATCGGCAATTACGATCTGGCAGATTTTTTTCGTATTGCCTTCGAATATGGCAGGTTTGGCATATACGTTGACATCACAACTGTCTCCGCTTGACCGTAATAGTTTGGCCTCACACGCGAGCCCTTCGGTCTGGCAGAACACGTTTTTCAGGAATTCGAGCAATCCCGGCCTGCAGTCTGGGGTGAAAAAACGTGGTAGATTATGATCGATGAGCTTATCTCGATCGTCGCTGAGTAACGAGGCTGCTGTCAGATTCAGATTGGTAATGGTACAGGTTTCATCAATTGAAAGATAGCCGACTGGGGCGAAGTCATATAAGTCGCTGTATTTACTGAGGAGGTTTTCGATCGTTTCTCTGGAGCTATACAGTTCCTCGTTTTGCATCTCTAACTCGACCTGATGCACCTGTAATTCGTGTAGGATTCGTTGAGTATCGGTTTCAGTTTTTATTGAGGCGTCTGTTGGCGGCTTTGTTTTTGCTAAGTGCGTTTCAGCTGCACGGCGCAGTTTGCTGTCGGCTGTTTTCTTATCTGTAGGCTTCATGGAGTATGATTAATTGAAGTGTTTAAATCTAATATTTGGGGTAATGATTGGCGGCTGCGAATTCGGTGGCGACTGCTGGGGCATGGTCTTGTTTAAGTCCTGACTGCTGCTGTTGCGATCGCTGGCCGGGGTGCTGTTCGTGCCTGGGCCAGCGTGGTTGATTTGACTTTGATGCGACTAAAGGCTGAGTGGTTGTTCAGTGGAGTCTATCCGTTGCGTTCTTTTATGTAATCGTTTCACTCTCCTTTCGTAGCCTTGCCTCTAAGTTCTTCGCCGTTGTTATATCTGTGAAGGTGATGACCACGCCGTCGATCTTATCGTCCACTGTGCGGTAGGGGATAATACGCATATTGAACCAGCGCTTGTCGCTAGACATCAGTTGCTTTTCTTGTGAGACCAGCGTCCGAATGACCTCGTTTACGTCGCTGATTAGCTCTGGAAATTTGACCGTAGAGACCAAATCAGTGATCGGTCGGCCGATATCGCTTGGAATCAGTTTGATGATACGTGCGGTCTGTGGAGTAAACCGACGAATTTTGAGGGTTTTATCCAAGAAAAGTATGGCGATGTCGGTGCTATTGAGGAGATTTCTCATGTCGTTACTGGCGCTCGAAAGCTCGTCCAGCTTCGACTGTAGTTCTGCATTGAGCGTGTGTAATTCTTCGTTGAGCGATTGCATTTCCTCCTTCGAGGTGGTGAGTTCCTCGTTGGCGGATTGTAGTTCTTCATTGGTGGATTGCAGTTCCTCATTGGCGGAGCGATATTCCTGCTTTAGCGTTTGCATCGCTTCGTTGCTGATCTGTCCTTCAGATCTGACTCGCTGGAACTCATCCTCTAAGCCTGCTAGCGAAGCTTTATTAGTGTCGTTACGGCTTGGAACCCCCTGCTTTACTGGGTTGACAATCGGTGCCGGCAATTCCTGGAACACCACCATCACTAAGTTCTTCAGTGGCGGCGGTTGATCTAATTGCTCAACGAAGATGTTTGCAAAATGCTCGTTTTCGCCCGGTTCGATTCTGACGTTGTTGAGAGTGATGCTTTCTTTTTTGTGGACTGCCTCATGGAACGCGGCGGCGAGTTCATCGCCGAGGCCTGCTCGGGCCATGGCGAATAGGTTCCAGTCTGCTTTGCCAGCGGCTGGCTCCAAATATTTACCGGTGTGACCGCTGACATATAAAATGTCGCCCTGCCCGTTGACGAGTGTCGCTGCTGGAGCGAATTGCTTGAGGATCAAATGATTCGCCAGATCCTCAAGGCTGGCTGGTATTGCTTGCAGCTGATCTGCGTTCTTTAGGATCGGAGTTGCGTTGAAGGATAGCGGGAAATTGACCAAGAGTGCAGAGTCGTCGGCATCCAAGCGCTGGTAGAGACGCGCTTTGTTGTTTAACGAGGTGAACAGATTGGTGTTACTGCCGATGGTTTCAGAGTTGCCGAGGAGTAATATACCGTTGGGCTTGAGGCTGTAGTGAAAGACTGGAATCAGTTGTTGCTGCACTTTTGCATCTAAATAGATCAGCAGATTCCGGCAGGACAATAGATCGAGCTTGGTAAAGGGCGCGTCCATGGTCAGGTTTTGCCGTGCGAATATGACCATCTGACGAATCTCTTTGCGGATGCGGTAGCCGTCTTTTCGTTTGGTGAAAAAACGCTCAAGGCGTTTTGCCGATACATCGGCCACAATGTTGGACGAGAAGAAGCCCAAGCGGGCTCGATCAATTGCGTCTTGATCCAAGTCAGTGGCAAATATTTGCAGGGTGATGTTAAAGATCTTGGCATGCTCCAGTGCTTCTTTGAATACGATGGCGAGGGAATAGGCTTCTTCGCCGCTGGAACAGCCAGCTACCCAAGCGCGTAGCACTCGTGTGGTCTCGGTTCTCTGTAGTAGCGCGGGGATCGTTTTTGTACGTAACAGCTCCCAGACTGGCTTGTCGCGAAAGAAGTTAGTGACCCCAATCAGTAGCTCTTTGAAGAGCAGATTGAACTCCTGCTTATTTTCCTGTAAATAACGGACGTAGGCCGTGATGTTGCCGATTTGGAGGATGCTCATTCGGCGCTCGATTCGGCGGAAGAGGGTGTTCTGTTTATAGAGGGAAAAGTCGTGCCCCGTCTGCGCACGCAGAAGAACGATCGTTTTCTCCAATGCGCCGATCTCTGAGTCTGTGATCGTTGCTTTTTGCTGGCTTGTAAGCGGCCTGCGATACAGGCAAGCGAGGAGCTTGTTTGGCAGTTCTTCCGCTGGGGCAACGATATCTGCCAGCCCGGCATCGATCGCGCTGCGCGGCATGCCGTCGAATTTGGCGGTTTTTGGATCTTGCACTAGGACTAGGCCAGCCTGCTCTTTGATCGCGCTTAGGCCTAGGCAGCCGTCTGAACCCATCCCTGAAAGAATGACGCCAACACTCTGATCCATCTGGTCCTGTGCGAGAGAACGGAAGAAAAAATCGACCGGCAGGCGTAGCCCCCGTATCTCCGTCGGTTCGAGTAAGTGTAAGACGCCGTGCAAGATGGATATGTCCTTGTTGGGCGGAATGACATAGGCGCAATTTGGGCGCACCGTAGTGCGATCCTCGGCCTCTGTGACTTTTATTTCGGTGGTACGCTGCAGCAGTTCTGGCATCATTCCTTTGTGCGTCGGCTCCATATGTTGGATAATCACAAATGCCATCCCGCTGGAGGACGATACGGCGCTGAAGAATTTTTCCAGTGCTTCCAGTCCACCCGCAGAGGCACCGATGCCGACTATACGCAGACAGGACTTGGCGGGTGGTGCCGCGCTTACCTGTGCAGTTGCGGTTTTAGTCAATTGAGTGCTAGGCCGCTTTGGCTGTGCTGGTTTCTCCATTAAATATTTATTGAGAATACATAGCATAACTAAAAACCGCAATTAAACCAGTTAACCTCCGCCTTTTTTATGGCATCGATGGATGTTCGAGGTCGCGCCACGAGTCTCTTGTCGCAGCGGAGTGTCTGACTTAGAGGAGAGGCCCTACTCGACATCTAGGGGAAATAAGAAATGACATCCTAGCTGGCTTGCTACGCAAGCGTTGAGCCTCATCTGCGGAGCATTTTGGCGGAGGCGGATTGGCGGGTTCTCACCTTGATACGGGGCACTAGTATATTATTCGATCGTGACCAGCTTCTCGCCTACGACACAAAAAGGAGCGCGGCTGTTAAGCCGCGCGCTGTTGGTTTTTAAAAGGAGCACGCGTAACGATTCGCCACCGTGAGTGCCTGCTAGTCGTAACGCGCGTGCATCGCTGCCAGCGGGAAGTACTTGCCCGGGCAGATCGTTTGCTCGCCTTTTAGTTCCTTATGTCCAGCGAATTGAGTGTTCCTTTTCAGCACGTCGCCTTGCAGCCAGTCCATCAATTGTGTAAAGGCTGCGAGTTGCTTTCTGCTCGGCTGGGTCTGTTCAAAATTGCCGACGAAACAAATGCCAATCGCGGTGAGGTTGAGCTGATAGCTCTTAAGGTGGCCGCCGAGTAATTGCTTAGTCCAGCGCGGGCCGATTTCGATCTCGCCGTCGCCGGAGTCGATGCCGTTGCCGATTAAAAAATGATAGGCGAGGCCGTTTTGCATGCCGCGCTGGCGATGGGCGGCGTCGTATTTTTTGGCATTGCCGTATTTGATCGCGCTATGGTGGACGACGATACGTTGCCAGTGGTTACGCCGCACCGCGATCTTGGCGGTGGCAACGCGGACGTGGGCTAAGAGGTCTGCCGTGCTGCCGTTCGCTGGTGTGTGCAGCGTTTGTCCGATGCGGATCACGTCGCTGGAAAGATTGTTGGCGCGCTTGAGGTCGCTGACGCTGATGCCGTGGGCGCGCGCGATGCCTCCGAGGGTGTCGCCTGATTGGACGAGGTAGGGATTGCCCGCTGAAGCGACGGCTGTGGTTGCGGCGCCTTGGCTGGGGATGTTTAACTTTTGCCCGACGCCGATCAGGTCGCCGGAAAGCCGATTAGCGCGGCGCAGCTCAGCGGTACTGACGCCGTGGCGCTGTGCAATGTGGCCAAGGGTGTCGCCGTTTCGTACGGTGTAGATTGTCTTGGCCTTTGCTAAATGTGCGCAGGCCAGACTGCCCAGCGCAATTAGGCTGGCTTGTTTGGTAAACTCTCGGCGGGTGACGTGCATTTTCAGAACTTGGTGTATGATCTGACAGTAGTTTGCAGACTTTGTGCTCCCTGTAAAGGCAGCGGTGTTTCGACGACTGCTAAACGACGTGGCTGGGATTTTTCGGGTATTGCAAATGCTGGTGACACTGTCTCGAAGCTCGCCAAATTGGAATTATGCCTTTTCAGTGCATGCACACTATGAATTCCCTTCGTCATTTTTCTTTAGGTGAGCCGTTTCCAGCCAGCCCGCATGCAGTTATCAGTAGTCTACCGACGATGGCGGATGTGCGCGGCTACGAAGAGCATGAGCCGCGGGTCATGGATGCAATGAAATCCGGCTATCCGCGCTTCGTGGTGCATGCCTTCGTGCAGAAGTTGATCGAGTTCTATCAGCAGCGCGAGGGCTTAGTGGGGCAAGCGGTAGTGTTGGTCGATGGGCGTCGTGCGGCGGATGACTTGTTGGCGGAGTTAGGTGGGCAGGTTGGCAAGCGGCAAGTCGAGGAGGGGATTTATCTGGTTTGTTGCGATGTGACTGCGGTGGATTTGGCGAAACGTCTGCGTAAATATGTGCAGCATCTGGGCTGTGGAATCTATTCGCGTCAGGCGGAGGATTTATTGATCAAGCATGACCTCCTGCCGCGCGTCTTTGAAGAAGCGCATGTTGCGGGCAATGTGCTGGCGGATGTTGAGCGGGTGCTTGCCGATCAAATCGGTTGTCGTGCTGCGGACGTGCTCCTCGCCTCCTCTGGGATGAATGCGTTTTATGCGGGCTTTCGTGCAGTGCAGGAGTTTCAATGCACGCGTGGCCGCAGGGCATGGCTTCAACTCGGGTGGTTGTATTTGGATTCTGGTTGCGTGTTGCAAGAGTTCTTGGGTGACGGAGAGACCTTGGATTATTCCTACGATGTGTTGGATGTGGATGCGATCATTGCAAAGATCTGTTCGTATGGGGAATCGCTGGCTGCGGTGGTGGTGGAGTGCCCCACTAATCCGCTCATCCGTGTGAGTGCAGTGCATCGTATTGCTAAGGCGGTGCGAGAGCAGGGCGGGGTGATGGTGATCGATCCGACGATTGCTTCGGTATTGAATGTGGATGTCTTGCCGTGCGCGGATCTGTTGGTGACGAGTTTGACCAAGTATGCCTCGATTGAGGGGGACATTATGATTGGTGCGCTGGCGGTGAATCCGGA
>Ga0209406_1003168_pt1 | contig 10576 bp, 8 predicted proteins | sample COGITO_mtgs_1204_FD_184808 | JGI IMG/M metagenome (GOLD analysis project Ga0209406, IMG submission 184808) | Pelagic marine microbial communities from North Sea - COGITO_mtgs_120426 (SPAdes) (version 2) | ecosystem: Environmental > Aquatic > Marine > Epipelagic ...
AGTAGCATTATAGGATGGCCACCAACTTTCAGACAGGGTTTTATTTGGTCTTTTTACAGCTACACCAACCATTGACTTTGTAATTGCATCTAATTCTGCGTGAACAGGTAAACCATAAGAAACTGGTTTTCCAGCATAATCAGCTTCACTCAAGAATCCGTGCAGTTTTGCAATCTTGACAACGTCATGAAATTGACCCCCAGGTCCAAACTGAAAATTGCCTTGCATGCTCAAATAGCGTTGCGCCTTCATTTCATAAGCATGTCGAACAATGTACATTTCAGAAAGGTTTATAGCAGGCATGCCCATTCGTATTATTTCAGATTCAAAAAAACTGAGGCCTCCAAAACTCCAACAGGTGCCAGATTTGAATTGATTTGAAACAGGCATAGCTTCCAATTGCGTGCAATTTATAAACTCGTAACCAGCTACTTTTTCTTTTTTACTTTCCTGAGCAACTAAGCATTGAATGAACAAAAGTGAACTTAAAAGTAATCCTAATTTTTTCATACTATTTTAATTTCTTTCGAATTGAGAATTCTTATTTAACAACCACCGAGTAGGTAACCAAGAACAAATAAAACCAATTACTGCAACAATCAGCACCACAGAAATAATATCCAACAATTGGATTTCAATTGGATAATACGGTGAAACTCCACCTTCTTGCAGCTTGAGTAAGCCCACATTTTGCTGAATTAAACAAAGAATAAGACCAACAGCAATTCCACCTCCCCCGCCAATGATGGATATAAGCATTCCTTCCAATTGAAAAGTCTTTTTCATCGCTGACCTAGTAAAACCCATTGCACTAAGGGTGTGTAAATCTTTTTTCTTTTCTAAAATCAATACTGTCAAGGATCCAAGCATATTGAAAGAAGCTATACCTAAGATAAACGTGAGAATGAAAAAGGTTATCCACTTTTCAGTCTGATTGGTTTTATACAACAATTCGTTAAGCTGGTAGCGCGTTTTAACCTTGTATTGAATAGGAATTTTAGATTGAATTAATTCCGCAACTTTTTCAGCGTTTTCATCATCTTCAATTCCAATTTCATAGGAAGATACTCGATCTTTTTGTTGGAGTAATTTTGAGGTGTAATCGTATGGCATCACAACATATTGATAATCGAACTCTGGATTAATACTAAAAATAGCAGAAGGGTAAATTAAATCTGTGTTAAACGCTTCGTGAATTTGGGTACTTACTGTTGCATCGCGCTTTGCTGCGTATGTTTTAATTGGTTCAAAGACATGATTAAGAAAAACATTGAGTTGGTCTGCAACCCCATAGCCCAATACCATCTTTTAATTTGAGCGTTCCATCGTAAATCATAGAATCCAAACCACTCATATCTAAAAACTCATCGGTAACTCCTTTAGCAGTAACAAAATACTGTGCCTCTTTATATTTTAATAAGATGGTCTCTTCAATACTCGGCGAAAGAAATTTCACGCCTTCAATTGCACGAATTTGCTCAGCTGGAAGACTATCAAGATGAAATGTTTTTCCTTCTTTTAATTCTATTTTAATATCTGGTTGAAAGCTAGAATACATGCTTCCTACTAGTTTTTCTAAACCATTAAATGCGGACAAAACAACAACCAAAGCCATTGCTCCTATACCTACACCCAACATGGAAATACCGGTTATAACGTTTATAATATTATGCGATTTCTTCGCAAAAAAGTAACGTCTAGCTATTAAAAATGGAAGATTCAAATTTACTTTTTAAGTAATTCTTCTATGCGCTCGCTGTAATCTAAGCTATCATCAACATAAAAAGCTAACTCCGGAATAATTCGGACTTGTTTCCCAATTTTTTTTCCTAAAATTCCCCGTATTTGTGATCCATGCTTTTTCACAATTTCTATAACCGTGCTTGCATTGGTGCTAGGAAAAATGCTCAAATAAACTTTAGCAAAAGATAAATCTGGACTGATACGAATTACCGTAACAGAAACCATTTCATTGATTCCCATTCCTTTAGTTTCCAATTGAAAAATTGAACTTAAATCTCTTTTTAAAAGACTTTCAACCTTGTTTTGTCTAAATCCGCTCATACGGCAAAGTTAATGTTCTTACGCTTTCCTCATAGTTCAAACGAAAAGGTGTTAGTTATTAAATATCAATAACAAATGGACCTTAGGTCTTTGTTTAATTTTGCTCTCTTGAGGAATCTGATAAAAATACTAAGCCTTATCAAAAACTATAAGCGTTTCGCTTATATGAATTTGTTTTTCAATTTATTAGCTGTCATTTTTTCCTTATTCTCCATGACGCTTCTAATTCCTTTTTTGGATTTGATATTCGTAAAAGGTGACGATGAGTTTAAAACTTATTATGAGAATGGAGTTGGCGCTTTTAATTTTTCGATCGAAAGCGCAATCGACTTGTTCAACTACCACCTCAGCAAACTAATAATGGAAGCGCCATCCATAACTGAAGGAAAGGCAAGTGCCCTGCTATTTCTGTGCATTGTCATTGTTTTTTCATTTTTCTTTAAAAATCTTTTTGGCTACCTCGCACTTTTTGTAATGGCAAAAGTTAGAAACGGAGTTCTAAAGGATTTGAGAGAGAATACCTACAAAAAGCTTTTGGTCTTGCCACTTTCTTATTACAGTGAAGAAAAAAAGGGAGATATTATTTCCAAGATGAGTAATGATGTCGTGGAAATAGAATGGTCCGTGCTACTTGGAATTGAATTGGTGTTTAGAGAACCCTTGAGTATCATTTTATTTTTGAGCACAATGGTATACATGAGCCCCAAGCTTACAATTTTTGTATTCCTCATGCTACCGCTTACAGCATTGGTAATAGGTCAAGTAGGTAATTCGCTTAAAAGAACATCTGGACTAGGGCAGCAGATGGCAGGTGATATAATAGCTGCATTGGAAGAAACCTTAGGCGGTTTAAGAATTATCAAGGCCTTTAACGCAGAAGACAGTAGCATTCGGAAATTTGAAGGACTGAACCTAAAGTATTTCAATTTAATGGTAAAAATGTACCGCAAACGAGATTTGGCATCTCCTATGAGTGAGTTTTTAGGTGTTGGGATTCTGGTGATAATTCTTTGGTTTGGGGGGCAAATTGTTTTGGATGGCGAGATGGACTCTTCCGTCTTTATCGCATTTATTATGCTGTTTTCACAAATTATTTCACCAGCTAAATCTTTGGCAAAAGCGTGGTATAATGTTCAAAAAGGAGCTGCAAGCGCAGATAGATTAGGGGACTTGGTAAACGCAAAAAATGTTATTGAAGATATTCCAAATGCAACAGTTCTCAATGGATTTGATAATGCAATTGAATATAATTCCGTAAGCTTTAAGTACGACAAAGACTTGGTGCTTAAAGATGTTTCGTTCAAAATCGAAAAAGGTAAAACTGTTGCATTAGTTGGCGCCAGCGGCGGTGGCAAGTCTACTTTAGCGGATTTACTTCCAAGGTTTTACGACCCAGTAAAAGGTGCAATAACAATTGATGAAGTTGCCATCAATTTAGCAACTGTAAAAAGTGTTCGCAGTTTAATGGGAATTGTTACTCAACAGTCCATTCTTTTTAACGATACCATTCATAATAATATAGCCTTTGGAGCTGAAAATGTTTCAGAAGCAGAAGTGATTGAAGCAGCAAAAATTGCAAATGCTCATGATTTTATTACTCAATTTCCTGAAGGTTATCAAAGTAATATAGGTGATGGAGGAGGCAAGTTATCTGGAGGTCAGAAACAACGTATCAGCATTGCAAGGGCAATTCTAAAAAATCCACCAATTTTAATTTTAGATGAAGCCACTTCGGCCTTAGATACAGAATCAGAACAATTGGTTCAAACAGCACTTAACAACCTTATGAAAAACAGAACTTCCCTAGTAATAGCGCATCGCTTATCTACCATACAGTCTGCGGACAAAATTTTAGTAATGGATCAGGGGCAAATTGCTGAACAAGGAACGCATACTGAATTGTTAGCGTTGCAAGGTATTTATTACAACCTTTGCCAACTTCAGAGCTTCAGTTAACGTCTTATAAATATAAAACTCAAATTATGAAAACAAATTACTACTTCGCCCTATTTGCAGCGATTCTTTTCGGAGGATCAATTCATGCTCAAATAACAATTGATAGCTCAGACATGTATGTGTCTCCTGATACTATCAATATTGTAAAAACTAATAATGCTGGAGCCTTGGACATTAAAACATCTGGCGCTCAAACTTGGGACTTTCGCTCCCTTAAAGCTGATTCAGTGCAACAGATTATAATAAGAGACTTAAACAGCGGTAATCCTGTAGACAACAAATTCAAAGATGCTAAAATGGTTCTTGAGCGTCCAGGAGAAGGAAATGCATATTTAATTCTTACGAAAGATTCGTTAACAGTTGATGGCATTGCTGATTTTAACTTCGATGCAAACCTTAAAGCAGATGTTAATCTTAATCCTGACCTAAAATTGATGGAGTTTCCAATCGGTTATCAGAACACATATACTACCGCGGCTGTAATAGACTCAACTATTGACACGATTATCAGAGTGTTTGGTGTCCCCGCTTTTGACAAACTGAGGGTTGTTGCTGAATTAGATCAAAATACAACATGTGATGCGTATGGAGACCTTAAAACTGTCCAAACGACATTTAATACAATTAGATTAAGAACTGTAGAAAAACAAACAGTAACTGCATTTGGGCGACAAATTACGAATGGAAACTGGACTCAGGTTCAACAAACAGTTACCGTAACCAACCGTTATACCTGGCTGGCAAAAAATAGAGGTTACCAAGTAGCAGAAGTAACAACAGATAGTATCGACCAAAATATCCTAACAGCCCAGTTTATGTTAGTGGATTCACTTTACGGTTTCATAGATGACCAAAGCAACCCAAATTGCTATGGTGAAGCAAATGGAACTGCCAGTTTTAAAACTGTAATTGGCTCAAAGAACTACACCTATGCATGGGGAGCGAGTACCAATAACCAACAAACCTCAATGGCAACAAACTTAAAGGCGGGAATGCACATAATAACGGTTACAGACGTAAAAACTGCAGAAACATTTATGGATACTGTAGTTCTTACAAACCCTGACTCACTATCAGCTTCAGTGGTCTTCGACTCTTCTGAAACAGCAGCTGGTAAGGATGGTAAAATTGAAGTAATTGCAAGTGGAGGAACCCCTCCATATACTTACGCTTGGGATAAGTCTGTAAGCACAAATGTGCTAGCTGATGATTTAGAAGGAGGCCTGCACACTATTACAATTAAAGATACAAAAGGATGCACTAAAGTCCTTACTCAAAACATCGGTTCTGTAGTTGGACTTGAGTCTAAGAATATAAGCCCTAAGCTGTCTATCTTTCCTAACCCTTCCAATGGCATTGTATTATTAAAGGGTCAAACTGAAATTGCTGAAATTTCTATTGTAGATATTACTGGCGCGGAAGTATTAAATGCCACCATAGCCCCAAGTGAAGATTTGGATATTTCAATTCTTAAACCTGGTGTTTACTTCCTAGTTGTTGACCAAAACCTTGAAACCACATTGAAATTGGTGGTGCAGTAATATAGCTTTAGAATAAGTCTTTTTAAAAAAGTCCTTTCAAATTACTTTGAAAGGACTTTTTTTATGCTGTAAGGCAAACTAATCAGCTCATAACTCTCTAAAGGATGTATAGCTGTAAGTATGGTGAACACATCCAGCTGTTATTAGTACAAATTAGCATCAAAAAGCAACGAGGATTATTGGCTAAGGATTTTATTGTAAATCAAACTCGATTATAAAGTCATTTTACGAATCTTTTGGGCAAAAAAAAACCTTGTACTTTACGAACAAGGCTTTAAATTTTTTGATTTTCGATTTGGGACCTGAGGTTCCCTCTGCTTGTGCAAGCACAAACCCTATACAGAGGGAGGTCCCAACCAACCAATCTTAAATATCTAAAAGCAGCTTTCTGTAATTTAGGACCTTGAGTCCCCTCAGTAATAGGGTGTACCGAAGGGAGGTCCCAACCAACCAATCTTTAAAAACTACTGTTTTCTACTATTTCATTTAGAACGAATTTCAAATGTACATATTTCTTTATGCCTTAATACTATTTTAACATTCATTTAATCTCATCTTTCAGCGCATTAAAAATAACTGGAAGTTTAGTATTTAATAAGCCCATCAGACTTGGTATTTTTTCAAGATTTTCCTGCTTTCCAGCAAACTCATTTAAGTCTAAAATTGGTTGGTTTAATGCTTCTGCATGAATAACCATAATAGAAGGCTTTATTTTATGGGCACAAAACTTAACCTGTGCCCAGTTTTTCAATTCAAATGCTTGGTTCATTTCTTTTAAGTATTCCCTATTATTTTTTATGAATAGCTGAAGAAACTCATTGATGAATTCTTGGTCATTGCCACTCATGTCTCTTATTTCCTGTAAATCATATAAAACCGTCATAGCTAATTCAGTTTAGTTTCTCGTTTTTTATCATTCTACAAATAGCCGATGTAACAGCATCAAATTTCTTTGCAACCCTAACAGCGTTGCAATTATTCTTTAAAAATGGCTTTTGAAAAACTCGCTACCATTTTAAAATTGGCTTCCTGAATGATCTGTCAACAGCTCTAGAATACACTATAGATATTTACAATAAAACTCATAGTATTCTGCAACTACAATTCTCATTATTGGAATTTTCTCAAAGATAGAATATAACCATAAAAATGAATAAGTTACCGAGTACTCATTTAACCCTATTTTCATTTTATGGTGCCTGATATTCGGTAAATTTGTTCTTGTGCAAAAGTTGTGGTGTTTATATATTGTTGGTTTTGTGTTCTCTGTTTTTGGGGTGATATCAACTGCCAATGCAACTCACAATAAAGCTGGTGAAATAACCTATAGAAAACTTAACGGGTTTACTTACGAGATTACAATTACTACCTATACGGATCCTAGATCAGCGCAAGCGGACAGGTGTGAACTAGGGGTATTTTTTGGCGATGGGGATAGCGACACCATTCCAAGAATAAACAGTCCATCACCTTGTAACCCGAGTATTAGCTGCAATTGTAAAGGAGAAATCCTTGTTTCAGGTAGAATTCAAAAAAACGTTTATCGAACAAAACATACCTATCCAGGGCCATCAACTTACGTTATAACGATGGAAGACCCGAACCGCGTAGATCAGGTGGTAAATATCCCAAGATCTGTTAGTATTCCGTTTTTTATTCGTTCTACATTGGTTATTAACCCTATAGTTGGTTCTAATAACTCTCCTATTTTAACTTTTCCTCCAGTAGACGATGCTTGCATCTGCAATCCATTTTATCATAACCCAGGAGCTGTAGATCCTGATGGTGACTCATTAGCGTATAGCCTTTCAGTTTGTTATGGTCTAAATGGATCGCCAATTCCAGGTTATACATACCCAAGAGCTGTATGCCCAAAAAACACCTTTGAAATTGATCCTCTAACGGGAACTTTAACATGGGACGGACCTGGGCTTGAAGGAATTTATAACGCCTGTATTCTCATTTCAGAATACAGAAAAGATAGCAGGGGGAATTGGCTCAAAATAGGCGATGTCCTTAGGGATATGCAAATAAACGTGCTGAAATGTAATAATGCACCACCTCAATTTAAGGAAACCGAAAACGTATGTGTAGTAGCTGGAACAAGAATAAATAAAGACATTATTGTAACGGATTCTATTTTTCAAAGCGTTACTTTAACGGGTACCGGAGAACCACTTTTCTTAACTACCTCCCCCGCATTATTTAATCAAGCTATTGGCCAAAATGGTAAAGTATCATCTCCCTTTGTTTGGCAAACTACCTGCAACCATATTCGTACTTCAAATTACCAAATGAATTTCAAAGCTGAGGATAATGGGTCCCCAGTGCGCTTAGTTAACTTTATGAATTTGGGTATTAAAGTGGTTGGTCCTGCTCCTAAAAATGTGCAAAGCGTAGCTGGGAAAAATCGATTTATTATTTCTTGGGATGCAACTAGTTGTCAAAATGCTATTGGATATGATATCTACAGAAAAATCGACTCTACTGTTTGGGTTCCAGATAGTTGTGAAATTGGAATTCCCGGCTACTTAGATTACGAATACATAGGAAGTACAAGCAACTGGAATTCAACTACTTTCACAGATAATAATAATGGAGTAGGTCTTTTTCACGGTCAAATTTATTGTTATAGAGTTGTTGCAATTTACCCTGGTGAGACTCCTGGATATTCCTCTGAAGAAACTTGCAATGAGTTGCCATTCGACGTCCCCATTATCAATCGAAATTCTGTCGTAGAAACGGATGTAATAAATGGCATTGATAGTATTGCTTTTGCCAAACCGCAAGATATTTCATTGCTACAGTATTCACCTCCGTATTTCTATAATGTATTTCGATCTGAAGGACTATTGAATGCAAACGAATTAATCTTTACATCGACTAATTATCAAAATTTCTCCGAAATTGATACTATTCTAAGATTTGAACAATTAAATACGAAAACTTCAGCTCAAACCTATCTGGTAGAACTGTTCAGTAAAGATTCATTAATAGGAAGTACTCATGTAGCAAGTTCTCCATTCCTTAAAATTGCTCCGGATGACAGAAGGTTACATTTAAGTCTTGATATTCAGGTCCCTTGGGATAATTTCTTATTTGAAATTTATAGAGAAATAAATGGAGAGTTTATACTGATTGATACTTCAACAACCGTGAATTACACAGATTCTAACCTGATTAATGACAGACAATACTCCTACAAAATAAAAACTATAGGAAGATATAGTATAGAAGAATTACCAGATACAATTATTAATTGGTCTCAAATTGAAGCCGGAATACCTAAAGATACAATTCCTCCTTGCACACCAAAAAAACCAGACATTGAAAGTGAATGTGAACTCTTTGTAAATGAATTAACTTGGAATAATGTAAACAACACTTGCGAATACAAGGACGCTGTTGGTTACAATGTCTATTACTCCCCAGCTGTCGGAAATGATTACGATTTGATTACTTCATTAAATAGCTCATCAGATACCAATGTTAGGTTTGAGGATTTAATTTCCGTTGCAGGCTGTTATGCTATATCAGCAATAGATAGTTTTGGAAATGAATCTGGATTGAGCCCGCGAGTATGTGTTGACAATTGTCCGCTATACGAGTTGCCAAATGTATTCACACCAGGTGGAGATGGTTCGAATGACATGTTCCACCCCATTTATCCTTGGAGATATGTTAGAGATGTTGACATGGTTATATTCAATAGATGGGGCCAAATTGTATATGAAACGAATAACCCAGAAATTAATTGGAACGGAATTAATCAAATGACGAACAAACCCTGCCCTACGGGTGTCTATTTCTATGTATGTGTAGTAAATGAAATTAGGCTCGCCGGTATAATACCTAAAGAGCTCAAAGGTTCAATTACGATTATAAATCAATCGGATTATAAACCGGTAAATGCAAAATAAATGTTCACAGGAATTATTGAAGATCTAGGGATTGTAAAGTCTATTTCAAAGGAAGGAACAAACCTTCACTTTACCATAGAAAGTGAGGTTTCAAGTGAATTAAAGATAGATCAAAGTATCTCACATAATGGAGTATGTCTGACAGTAGTTAAGCTCCCTTCCCCAAATAGTCATGTAGTTACAGCGATAGAGGAAACTCTTGTAAAAAGTAATTTGTTAGCACTAGAAATTGGGGGTTCTGTAAACTTGGAGCGATGCATGCAAATGAATGGTCGTCTTGATGGTCATATAGTTCAAGGACATGTAGATCAAATTGGAACAGTTAAAAGTATTACAGTGAAAGATGGAAGCTGGTTTTATGACATTGAATATGATGGAACAGAAACCGGTAATATTACTGTAGAAAAGGGATCAATCTGCGTTAATGGAGTGAGTCTCACAGCTTTTAACTCAACCAAATCAGGATTTACGGTAGCAATAATTCCTTTTACTCATGAGCATACCTGCTTCAAAAACTTTAAAGTTGGGTCAACAGTAAACTTAGAGTTTGATATTCTAGGTAAATATATAAAGAGTTACATGAATCAAATGAGCCTATAAAGGTATGTTACCGTGCTTTTTCTTAGGTAATGTATCTACTTTATTAGATAACATTCTAAAGGCCTTTATAAGCTTATAACGCGTGTCTTTGGGTTCTATAATTTCATCAACATAACCTCTAGCCGCAGCATTATAAGGATTTGCAAATAATTCTGCATACTCGGTCTCTTTCTCCTTCAATTTTTCTGCAGGATTCTCTGACGACTTAATCTCATTTTTAAAAATGATTTCGGCAGCTCCTTTGGCTCCCATAACTGCTATTTCTGCAGATGGCCATGCAAAGTTCATATCTGCTCCTATGTGTTTGGAGTTCATAACATCATAAGCACCACCGTATGCCTTTCTTGTAATCACCGTAACACGAGGAACCGTTGCCTCACAAAACGCATATAAAAGCTTTGCTCCATTCGCAATAATACCGTTCCATTCTTGGTCCGTTCCAGGCAAGAAACCTGGCACATCCTCAAATACAAGCAAGGGAATGTTAAAACTATC
>Ga0209406_1003171_pt1 | contig 10574 bp, 5 predicted proteins | sample COGITO_mtgs_1204_FD_184808 | JGI IMG/M metagenome (GOLD analysis project Ga0209406, IMG submission 184808) | Pelagic marine microbial communities from North Sea - COGITO_mtgs_120426 (SPAdes) (version 2) | ecosystem: Environmental > Aquatic > Marine > Epipelagic ...
ACCTGCAAAGATTGATCTCGCACTTCGCTATGCGAATTTGGCTCTTCTGCAAGATCGAGAAAATGCCTCGGAAAAAATTTATGAATACGAACAACTTTTGGCGAACCAAACGACTGGAAATACTCAATCTTTAATGCAGCAGTCTGATAATTCGGTTCCTTCACCTACTAATCCCTCCTATAATGAACCGCCTCCTTTACCTCCGGATCCTACTGTGAATATACCGGAACCGGCAACTTCTGATTTCAGGGCCACACGAAACCAATTACCTTCAATTTATGATAATCTAAAAAAGGAGGATCAACTTACCAATTTGCCTGAACCGCCCACTCTGCCTAATTCTTCTTTTTCACCTTCTCCAACACAGCAGAACTCCACATCAAGATTAACATCAATCAATGCTCCTAATAATGATTTGGAAATGGCAAAGAAATATTATTTCGGGCATGGAGAAAGTGCAAACTTAGGTCTCGCCTATGAATTATTTTATAAATCTGCAAATAGAGGCGACCCAGAATCGGCACGATATCTTGGTATCATGTATCTGCGCGGAAAAGGAGTACAAAAAGATACTCAAAAAGCATTGGAATGGTTTACCAAAGCGGCAGATGGTGGTGATGCACTAGCAAGAAAAAATGTAAAGACCCTGCAAATCCTGAATTCTCGGATGTAAGTTCCTCATATTGATAACTATACATTTATGTTGAATTATCTTACTCGTACTATTTTGAGATAATAAAGTTTAAAATCGTTGTTTTTGCTTTTAATCAGAGAAAAATCGAAACTAAAAAAAAATCAACTTTATTGTTTGGATAGGCTTGTACTGTGCTTAAAAAGATTTAGAAGCCTAAACGTATACGCGTCTCGAGTACAATTTAGAGATTTGATTTCTGCCTCATACCTTCCATTGTCATATAATTAATCTCAAAGGTTTTTTAAACTCCAACTGATAGTGTAGAAATAAGAATACAGTTATTTAGAATCGAGTCCTTTTTTTGTTTACCCATCGGAGCATGAATGATTAGTTAAAAAGTAAGTCAGGAGAGATGGCAGAGTGGTCGAATGCGCTGGTTTGCTAAACCGGTGAGGGGCTAATAGTCCCTCCACGGGTTCGAATCCCGTTCTCTCCGCCATTTTAATTATTCGTACAATCTCAAATGTTAATGATTTGTGGTTGAAACCAAATTCGCAACTGTTGACTAATTTTTAGGAAATTGATTTTATAAGCAAATAGTTACCGTTCTTGCCACAGACCAATAATCTTAAACAATTTTTATTTTGAAAATTGAAACAAAAAATTATACCTTACTTTTTTTTCTTTTTTTTCTACTTTTTTCCTGCAGTCAGGTTGAGTACAACCGCCTAGGACAGGGAAGACAACAACTTGAAGAACAGGTTAGCAATAAATCTATGGAGAATTCAATATTGGAAAATGCTGAATCATTGGAGAAACCTGACTATAAGGTAATTTATCGAAAAAGTAATCTAGAGACTTTATCGATCGGGCGAAACAGGATCGAAATTGAAGAATTGATGGGTGAACCTGATGGTAAAAGCTTGGACGGTGGAAATGGATACCTATGGGATTATCGACGGCCAGTTTTTGATGAACTATCCGAAGAGACATATGGTTGGAGTTTAATATCGTTCAAATTCCTCAAGGGGTTATGTGCGTATGTAAATATAAGATTAGAGCAACTTCCCCCTGAAATCATAAAATTAGAAAACTTGAGCAATTAAATAAAGAGCTATACTCGCTCTCTATTAAAGAGAAAATAGCAAACTTCTTCGAAAATTTAGAAGTTTGATGTCTAGATGAAAGCTAGGGCAGCCTTATTATTATGATACCTTTTTTGTTCCCAGCAACTGGGAACGGTTTTCCGTCAGGATCAAATATTTTTAAAGATTCACTTGAAGAACAAGTAAGTGTTAATGGACCAGTATGTTTAAGAGAAGTTTTCTGCCCTGTCATTAGGCTTAACCATTCAAGTTCATTTCCAAATTTATCTTGAACCAAAACCCAGATTGTTCCGATTGCTTCGAGCGTATATGTATTGCTATACGACCGCTGAATACTAGGAGGGTATTGTTTCCCTCCAGTGAAGCTATTTCCGTGAGGAGAGGGAGAGGGGGGAGGGGTGTAGGTTTCGGATTGATTTCCGTTAGGATAGGGTGAGTCTGGGTACGGCGGTGGAGCTTCTGGTAAGGCGGTTGGCGATCCTCCCCAGCAACCGATTAAAGAAAAACAAATCAAAAATAATCCAAATAAATTTACAGTTAGTGTGCAAGTTATAGATTTGATCATTTTGGCAAAATTATAAAGACAGGGAAGGGCTTTGTTACATTGCTATCATCTGACAAACATGATTCAACAAAAAAAAATAAATTTATAAGTTTAGAGGGTCTTTGGGTTGCATTTTTTACTCAAACCAAGATTCGAGCTTATCCAAATCTTTATAACCTTGTGATTTAATAGCGGGAAAGTTGTTGGTAGGATAAATGAGCAATTCATTCGTTTTAAGCTTTGCTACGATAAGGCTTCCGTCGGGTGAAAATGCGCAATCAACAAACGGAGAAATAAGTTGATCTCCAAGAGTAGAGATCCACTGACCCGTTTCAAAACACCACAATCGCAGGGCTCCATCAAGTGTGGTCAGTACGAGCTTTTTATCGGGGGAAAGTCGATATCCTTTTTTTGAAAAGTCAGGTTCAACAGGAGCGTCAAAATCTGTGAGGAAGTCTGGCAGTTGTTTTGAATAGGGCTCAGTTTTATCGGCTAAAGCAAAGAAGAAATCGGGAGATTGTTTGAATCCTTTCGTTTCGTCCTGAATACAAATATTATTAATGATGGGAGTCTTTCTAACTGAACAAATTCCTTCACTTGTCGAGAAAATGATTCTTTTTCCATAGGGGGAGAATGAAAAATCAATAATGTTTTTCAGGTTTAATTTTACAATCTGATAAACCAGTCCGCGGCTAGTTTCGGTAAACAGCAACATTCCCGATTGCGTGACAGAGACAAAAGATTCCTCATTCGGAAAAAATCGGCTTTTCACGCATCCAATATACGGAAATGGGTTTAACTTAATTTCCTTTCCGTTATGAGCATTAAATAATTTGGGAAGCACGCCCAACCCGGATGTCAGAATTCTCGACCCATCAGAATTGTATTCGAGGAAATCGAAACTGGTATTGTGATCGGTTCCGTAGACCGACCATTTTTTATCTACTTTGGGCAGGCGGTAAGTATGCAATTTACCATCCAACCCAGAAGTCGAAAAACTCCGACCGTTCGGAGCAAATACCGAACTGGTTACCGCGAAGGTATGCTGCGTGAGCTTATGTTTTAATTTCAGTGATTTTCCATCAAACAAGTACACCTCTCCATTTGCACACCCCGCAAGGATCCACTGCTTATCTGTGGTTGCATCAATACTGGTAATCGATGAATTGAGGTCGGCAATTTGCTCCAACGGTCGACCTGAAAAATCGGTAATTCCTACTACTCCATCACTCGAACCAGTAATGAATTCATTTCCAAATGCCCGGGTGATTGCCTTGGGTGAGGATAGCATACCCGGACTTCCCATCAAAAAAGTTTTTGGTAAAATAGGGAGAAGAGTAAGTTTGAATTGATCGAAGCCTATAGTCTTATTGGAAAATTCATTTCTGGTTGAATTTCCTTCGTAATTAAGAATCGGACCTAGAACGATACGGAATCCACGGTCACCCTGTACAATTGAAGGTGCATTCGCTCCCCGATAAGCTGAACGACAACGGTCAGCCTTTACATCGTAACAACCGCCGCGTAAGGTTTTCCAATTTCCGGTGGTAGAGAAAGGATTAATTTCCCCCGAAACTCGTTGTTCAAGCATATTTACCTTTTCACTCTGTGTTGAGTCGAGACACCATTCCCAAACATTTCCATGCATGTCATAAAGTCCAAGTGAATTTGGAAGCTTTTGTTTAACTGGATGAATCTTATTTCCGGAATTACCGGCAAACCAGCCGTATTGATCAAGGTGTTTTTCACTGAGTTCCACATCGTGGTTCATTGGTCCTACTATACTTTCACAGTAGGGGCCATCGCTGCCGGCACGGCAGGCATGTTCCCACTCGGTCTCTGTGGGCAATCTCCAAATATACCCCGTGGGCGGTTTTTGTTGTTTATTTAATTCTTTGCAAAATTTTTGTGCGTCGAACCATGAACATACCACGGGGAATGAACTATTTTTGTCGAGACTTGGATTTTTAGATGTGACAATTTCGTATTGTTCCTGAGTGATTTCTGTTTGCCCGATCCAGTAGGGATTCGAGAGAGTAACGGCGCGTTGTGCCTCATTGGAAAAACGACCCACTTCATTGGGGAACTTCGCGGGATCGGAGAAAGAACCTGAAGCCAACTTTGCATGCCCGCTCCACAAGGCATATTCTCCTTCTTTACACAGAGTAAGAACCGTATCTTCATTACCTGCGAAGGATGCGGAAAAAAGCCCTTTCTCTGGATGTGGGGAAAAACTTAGGATTTCTTTGGACTGCATGCATTTGGCGAGAAACGAAAGTCTTGACCAATACCAGGATCGTAAGTCTTTGGGTTGGGAATCCAGAATGGAAAGGGCAAGTTCCGGGTTTTGTTTATTGAGGGCTTTTTGGGCTTCATCAATTTTACCTAAGTAGTTACGCAGTCTAAGTAAATGTTGATTACATTTCATTTGTTGAACAGTATCCAGAGAAATCTTGAATTTTCCAAAATCTGGATGAACAGCATGTAAAGTCTCCTTTGAAATGGATAAAATATTACAACTTATCTGACCGAGAGATTGAGTAAGCAAAATTTGCTCTTTCGATTTTTCGGCTTGGGGCAGGAGAGATTCCTTATTGAAATGAACACTTTGAACACGGCTTAAGGGAAGACTGAATACCCCTCTTTTTGTACCGAGAGAAAAGGCATTTTCTTCTCCTGAAATTGAATTCAAAATCGTGGAGTCACCGTTCGTGAAGACAATATAATTTGAATTTTTGGGAGCAGGCATCTCCTTTTCCTTTGAAGGGAAAAAGGAACCATTCCAACCGGCAATATTTACTTCCTTTAGCCGGATATATGAATTTCCACCCTGATTGATAAAAAGAATCCCATCTCCATCGGGTTGGAAATCTTCAGTTGAATCCTTCCAATGGGCCACCTGTTTCCCATTGATGAAAATGATAAATTCTTTTTTTCCACGGTGTGCCAGTAATGAAATGTTTACTTTCTTTTGATTAATCATTTCCTGGACTATTAATGAGCCTAACGTTTCTCTGATTATTCGGCCTTTTATCCTCTTGTTTGCCTGTAGATTAATCCTGTTATTTGAAAAAGAGAGATGGTAGCCAACATTTCCATAACTTGACCCATCAGAATCGGAAAAAATTCTCAAGGCTAGATAAAAAGACCGTTCCCATTCCGCATCAAATTCGATTTCGATGACATCTTTTCTGGGTAGTGACTTGCCGGTACTACCTGAAAATATGGATACAAAATCCCCATCTTCATAGGACCATGATTTACTATTACTTTTCTTCCATTTTTCCATTCCCATTGAAGGATCGAAAAGAGATTCATGGGTAGTGGGAAGAAATTCCAATTTTTGAATAGCATCAATTGGGGCCTTGATCGGATCGGAGAACCCCGTCTCTACTAGCAGGTGATTTTTGGTTAATTCAATAAAATTACATTTCAACTTATCTCCGTTTTTGAAGTATAACCGTAGTGCCTTTTCTTTTTTGGATATCACTTTTTTAGGAGGACTAGACCGATTAAAAAAAATGTTTGAAACTGATTTATAATCAAAATTAATTTCTCCCGAAATTGATTTATTTTGCCAAAATAAATTTTGCTCGGCATCGAGTCTAATTAAATATCCAGTGAGCTCGGAATCATCAGAGAGGCGAATTTTTTCTTCTCCAATTCGATTGATCTTTTTTTGTTCTGTTTGATTGGAGTCAGTAGGTAAAAGGAAGTGGTCCGAGGTAACTGGGTCGAGTGCAAATAATTGAACGATTCCAATCCAAAAACAAAAAATTAAAAAAGGAGTGATCTGCAGGTTCATCTTTCGTAAATGGGAAGATAGCGATAATTCAAGGCGAGGGAAAGAAGTGCTGCGGTAGTGGCGAATGTCTTTCCGTAATTCCCATTCCATGAACCGTTCTCTGTTTGTGTGGACTGAAGCAGTTTGAAGTTTTGAGAATTCCATGAGTTCCACATGGATGGGCTCGCCCTGAACATTGCTTGTGAGGTGTAATAAAGGCTGTAGTATTTGTGACCCTGGTCCCCGAACGGTGAATTTTTCTTGAGGTAATCGACCGAATTGCGGTATGCATCCGTATTGGTGTCCTTGGCCAAGGATAAAATGAGTGAGCCAATGGCTGATCGGGGCAGATTGGCCCCACTTGCAGTCGTGTATCCAAAGCCACCGTTTGAATCCTGACAGGAGAGCAGGAAGGCCTTCCCCTTATCAATGGACTCTTCGGGTACTTTTATTCCTGCATTTCGGGCCGCAAATAAAGCTACCAACTGAGCACCCGAAACGGTAGTGTCTGCATCCTGGCTTTCAGGACTGTATCTCCAGCCTCCTTTTGAGTTAGATTTTTGAGAGGAAATGATTAACTTGGTCGCTTTTTCGAGAGCAGGTCCAAGCCTGAGATCATTGGTGAGCCCATAAGCTTCCGCCAATGCAAGAGTGGCAAATCCGTGATTATACATGGAGTTGCCTATGTAACCAGTTTTCTGATTCTGATCTTTGAGTAGGGCATCCATGGCTCTTTTGACATGAATGCGGTAGGGTCCAAACTCCGGATCATCACCGCGGGCTAGAAAGGCGAGGATCGCCATTCCTACCACTCCTGGTTGGGAACCATAGGAACTGTCCGTCCAGTAACCTCTCTCTTCTTGGCTTTCGGCTAGAAACTCAAGACCTTTTCGGTATGTTTCGTCAATCTCTCGAACGAGTAAATCATTTGATTGTTCGAAAAGGTCCTGTCCGACCAGTGGGCAGAACAGCGAGGAATAAATGAGTAGTAAAAGCGAAAGTTTTCTCTTCATTCTTCTATACTCCTAAAATAATTTTCCATAATTTTTTTGAACTCAGGGGGAGGGGATTGGGACATCCCACCGCTTTTCTTAGATTTCCGGGAGTCTTTAGGTAAGTTTAGGACTTCACCTGCGTTTTCACCAAGTTCGCGGTCACTCGTTCCTCCTTGGTTCGAACCTCCTCCTGATTTTCCGGCCGTCATGACCGGGGCTTTTCCTTCACCTCCCTGTCCTAGTTGCTGCATTAGGAACTGCATCGCCGTTATGCTGAGTCCCTGAGTACTCGATTGTGGGGAGTTGTTCGTCTCCAAAATTAGGTTGATTAGGTCGGTTATGATCTCCTTGGATTGAGTTTGGGCTTTTTGTGTTACTTCTCCTGCTTCGCCTTTTTTTAACCCGATAGCCGATTCGGACATTGCGGTATGGGTATCGTCAAATAGGGGATTGAGACTTTCCTCGGCGAGCTCGATTTGAACATCGGTCAGATCAAGCATGAGTTCTAGCTGTTGATCGTTGAGGGTATTTGTCCAGTTTTCACGCTTTGCTTTAAAGTTACCGCTGTCAACGACTTGAGTCTTCTTAATAATATCTCCTTGACCATCGCGGATTCTCAAAAGAGCGAGGATTTGTTCTGTGATGTCTTTTCCCATTCCCTCTCCTTGGCCTTGCCCCGAGCCGCTCCCCGACGGAGAGATTTGTGCATCGAGCATGTCTGCCCACACTTTGAATTTCTCTTCCCATAATTCGAGGGCGTCCATAGCCTCGAAAGCTACATTGCGTTCAATTTTGTGCGAGACCATCAGTAATCCACTTTCTGTCTTTTCTTTCTCCATCAGTTTGCTTACTTCTCCATAAACCTCCGTGCCCGTTCTTTCATGAAACCGGCTAATTTCCTTTTGAATTTCTCCCGCTTCCAAATGGGTGTCGAATTGGAGCATTTCCATCCGGTCTTTTTCTTTTGAAACCTTTGGTGTTAGTAGTTCAATATTTGCTCCAATGGATGCGGGTAGAATTTTGAGTATTCCCTTGGTCAAGTTCTTTTCGGTCTGTTCCACCTTTCGAAGGCGTTGGGCAAAATTGAGTGCTTCGAGCCTGTCGAGTTGTTCCGAACTGTCAGCCAGTATTTCCTGAAGTTCGCTAATCGCTTCGCGTTCGAGTTGTTCGGCTTCGGCGAGTGATTCCGAGGCCGAGGAGGGATTGGATACTTGGGCCAGGTTCATTTTTGAACTGGCGGGACTCATCTTACTGGAGGCGACGCCTTTCATCTTTTCAAGAGTTTCTCCAAAATCCTCCAGGGCTTCCTGATCAAAGACCGGATTTCTTGCTGCCTCCTCTAGCACCTTCATTCCTTCTTCCGCATTATTTCTTAGGTTGCGTGAATTCGTTCTTTGCATGTCGGCCAATTTTGAAAGTTTTTGCTCCGTCTTCGGATCGAGTGATTCTTTACTGTCTTCCACCAACTCTTCGATTTCGATTGTTTCCATCAGTAGGCTTTCCTGTTCACGAGCAATTTCGGAAGTGCGTGAAATAATTGCCTCCATATTTTCCCGAATGAGTTGGGCATGCTTTTCGGGACCTACGACGAAAAACCTTACTGTTCGGGACGAGCTCAATTCCCGACCTGGCATCCGGTCGAGGACTTGCGCACTGAATTCTGCGATATCTCCGTCTTGGAGTGTAAAGAGTCTTGGATCGAAGGGGAAATTAAAGTTGGTTACGGTAAGGTTACTTTCTTTTTCAGTTTGGACATAAAGTGTGCTTTCGATGAGGAGGTCATTCCCACGGATGGCTTTCATTTTTAGGCGACTCTCGGCTACCCCGAAGTCGTCCTTTGCCATGATCTCCAGGGTCTTGGTCTCGAACAGGAGGATGGAAGATTCGGGTGGTAATTTACTGATATTAACGGTTGGAGGAGCATCTGGCAGAGCAAGTAAATCAATGAAGTGATTTTGTTTTGGTTTGAGACCAAACTGATCAATGAAGCCAATTTCCACCGATTGGTCCTCCTCCACATCGTTCAATCGAATGAGGAACGAATCCTTACTTTTTTCCGAGTCAAGCGGACCGGTGTCGGAGGAAGCAGTGACATTCGAGAGTTCCCGGTCCGTTTGACCTTTGATAATCAAATCGGAACCAATGGGGAAGGAGACTAATTTCGTAAATGCATCGGTTCTATAATCGGAGAGGGCGAGGTATTGAGGATAAGAAACTGTTGCCTGGGATACTACTATGCTTGGCCGTGCAAGAGGAACCAAGGTTATTTCACCTCTGTAGTCTCCGGCCGTGAGTTTTAATCTCCTCGTTTTTTGCTGGCCCGGTATGAGGAATTTATAAAGATTATCCTTCCTGTCGGCCTTGAGGATAAGAGCATTGGCACCATTCAGTTGAATTTCCTCGGGTTTTTTTTCTGAATCATCGGCCAAGGTAAGCCGAAGGGTGCTTGTTTCACCTTTTGCGATATAAAGAGTTGAGGGAACCTCGGAAAATCGAGTGAGGGTCTTACGCTGGAGGTTTGACCAGGGAGAGGCCCATCGCATTGAGGCGTTTAGGGCTAGTCCGGGGTAAGTATAGAAGCAGGCGAGTGTGGCGAACAGGCAAAGTATTGCCGCAACGCCGGCACGTCTAACTGGCTGTCGGTCAAAGGTCTCCGAAAGGGATAGGTGCGAGATCTCTTTTTCGACCCGTTGAAGGGCGGCTTTATAAAGAGATTCGGAATAGTGGGGGGAATCTGTATTCCTTTTTTCCGCCAATTCAATGATCCCTAAAAAACGATCGCCCGGTCCACCGAACTTCGCTCTCACTTGCCTCGCGAGCCATTGGGGGGAAGTGGATTTCAAAAAGGCATTTCTACGGATCATCCAGGCGAATAAAATCGCCCCAAGCCATCCCGAACAACTTACTAGTAATCGAACCCCAATGGGGGTATCCCATAACCGGTCTGAAATAAAAAGACCCAACCAGGATATGCAGAGAGAAACCAGTAAAAGAGATCCGAACTTGATCGAAAAGATTTTACGGGAGAGCTTTTTCAGGTTGGTAAGAGATTCAATCAGGGATGAGGGCAGGGAGTCATCTCTCATTGCTTGAGGTAATTCTCTACTTTGTCTGTTCAATTCATTCATCTTGTTAAATCATCCCTGCCAGTTTGCGCCCCGTCCAGTAAATTACTAGTAATCCAAAGAGAAAAAGTCCCCACGCGGTATCGGTACGAAGCCTATGGATTTGAATTACGGCTTGGGGGGCGGGAAGAAAGGAAAGTGCTTGGGTTACCTCATCATACTCTTGATAGTTTACAGATTTCCCTCCCGTTAATCGGGCTAGCTGGAGTAAGTCGCGTGAGACTACCGGTTGACCTAGTTTCTCTTTCATTTGCCTTTCAACTTTAAGGGTCATGCCTAACTCTCTTTCTGCAGGGAAAGTCTTGACCTCCATGCGAAGATCTCCTGGTTCCCGGGCCTTGAAGGAGGTTAGATACACGCCCGGTCCTTCTTCGTCAGCTGTGAAG
>Ga0209406_1003175_pt1 | contig 10567 bp, 5 predicted proteins | sample COGITO_mtgs_1204_FD_184808 | JGI IMG/M metagenome (GOLD analysis project Ga0209406, IMG submission 184808) | Pelagic marine microbial communities from North Sea - COGITO_mtgs_120426 (SPAdes) (version 2) | ecosystem: Environmental > Aquatic > Marine > Epipelagic ...
TTCAAAGCCCATGCCGGTGTCGACGTGCTTGGCGGGTAGGTCGCGGAAGCTGCCGTCGGCCTCTGCATTGTATTGAATGAAGACGAGGTTCCAGATCTCGATGCAGAGATCGGAGTCCATGTTGACCAGCTTGCCTGCGCTGTCGCCGTTGGGGGTTAGATCGACGTGCAGTTCGGAGCATGGGCCACAGGGGCCTGTCTCTCCCATCATCCAGAAGTTGTCCTTCACGTTGCCGTTGACGATGTGCTTCTTCGGATCGAGGCCTTTGTTCTCAAACAGGGCGGCCCATAAATCGTAGGCTTGTTGGTCAAACGAAGAGGGATCACCTTCCGAGGGCATATACACCGTGGCGTAGAGTCGTTCGGCTGGCACACCCCAGACATCGACGATCAGTTCCCAGCCCCATTCGATAGCTTCTTTTTTGAAGTAATCACCAAACGACCAATTGCCAAGCATTTCAAAGAAGGTGTGGTGATAGGTGTCATAGCCGACATCCTCCAGGTCGTTATGTTTACCACCTGCACGAATACACTTCTGCGTGTCGGTCGCACGAGCCGGTAAATAAGGGGCCTTTTCGGTGCCAAGGAAGTAGGGCACGAATTGATTCATCCCCGCATTGGTAAACAGCAAGCCGGGCGACTGTGGCATCAACGAAGCCGATGGCACTGGCGTGTGCTGCTTCGAAGCAAAGAAGTCGAGAAAGGATTGGCGGATTTCGGAGGAGGTCATGATAAAAGGAAGAGCTACGAGGCTGAGTTATTCGTGGTTCCTGAAATGAAGTCGTTGTCGTATTACAGGTTGGCGAGCACGGCGGCGGCCATTTCTTTGGTGCCTACCGAGTCGAGGCCGAAGGCGATGTCGCCAGTGCGGGTGCCGCTGGTGACGGCTTTCTCAACTGCGGCTTCGATCGCTGCTGCGGCTTCGAACTCGCCGAAGCTGTAACGGAGCATCATCGCTCCCGAAAGGATTTGTGCGCAGGGGTTGGCGATGCCTTGTCCAGCGATGTCTGGGGCAGTACCACCAGAGGGTTCATACAGTCCAAATGGCAAACCGAGCTTGTTCTTTTCCGCACCGAGGCTGGCAGATGCCAGCATGCCGAGGGAGCCGCAGATAACGCCCATTTCGTCGGACAGGATGTCGCCGAACATATTTTCAGTGAATAGCACGTCGAATTGATTCGGATCGCGAGCCAGCTGCATCGCGGCGTTGTCGACATACATGTGGCTGAGCTCGATCTCAGGAGCGTGCTTGGCGAAGTAGGCGGTGACAACCTTGCGCCAGAGGACCGACGTTTCGAGCACGTTGGCCTTGTCGACCGAGCAGACGCGGTTGCCGCGTGCTTTCGCGGTGTCGATGGCGACTTGGGCGATGCGTTCGATCTCGCTGGTCTTGTAAACCATCGTGTCGATCGCTTGCTCTTCGCCATTTTCAAGTGTGGTGGTGGTCTTTGGCTGACCAAAATAGATGCCACCGGTGAGCTCGCGGATACAGACAATATCGATGCCGTTGGGGATACGGTTATCCTTGAGTGGCGAGGCTTCAGTCAATTGTGGATAGAGTAGGCCTGGGCGCACATTGGCGTACAGCGAGAATGCCTTACGAATCGGCAATAGCGCCGCACGCTCGGGTTGATCTTTGGGGGGCAGGTTTTCCCACTTAGGTCCGCCGACCGAGCCGAACAGGATCGCTTCGGCGTTTTCGCAGACTTGTTTGGTCGAGTCCGGAAAGGCCACGCCGTGGTTGTCGATTGCAATACCACCGATGTTTGCGTGCGCATAATCGAGCGCAAAACCAAACCGCTCGCCTGTGGCTTTAAGGACGTCGAGAGCGACTGTCATGACTTCAGGACCGATGCCATCACCGGAAAGAACTGCGAATTTGAGTGTTTTCATATAAAATGCTGCGTAAACTTGGAAAAGCGGAGTAATTTGTCCTGCAACTCTCTGGCTTCAAGCCTTTTCGGGCCACTTACCCTATTGAGCGTCAAGCAGTGCTTTGGATTGGCGCCTGAGTCCTGTGTAGACCTCGATCTTAGTTCTGTACGAACCGTGGGTCGCTCAGTGTTTTTAGGAAGTCGACTAGGGCGGTTTTGTCCTGTGCCGAGAGTTGTAATCCGGCTGTTGGATGTTTTGCTAAATTCGGGTCGAGAGTCGCTCGCGATGTAACTCCGCTACTGTAATGCTCGACAACTTCCTCGAGGGTTTGGAAGCGACCGTCGTGCATGTAGGGCCCAGTCAGAGCGATGTTGCGCAATGAAGGTGTGGAAAACCTGTTCGTATCCAGCGGATTTCGAGTGACTTCGAAAAGGCCTAGGTCACTGGTGGCTTCGAGGCCGTTGTCGTGAAAACGGTTATCAGTCAACAAGGCGCCCCCATGGCAGTGGAAGCAATCCGCGCCATATTGGCGAGAGCGTGGCTCAAATTCGGTCATGAAGAGCTCGAGGCCACGTTGTTCGCTGGAGTTGAGCTGGGCTTTGCCGCTCATTGCCTGATCGAACTTGGAATCGTAGGATGTGAGACTGAGGAGAAAGTTTTCAAGTGCTAAGCCGATATTCTGCGGAGTGATCGCACCAGAGCCAAAGGCGTTACTGAAGAGTGTGGGGTAGTCCGGGTCCGCAGTGAGTTTTTCGATGACATGGTCTAGAGACTCGCCCATTTCTCTGGGATCTTCGATCGGAATTAGGACTTGCTCACGCAGAGACTTGGCGCGCCCATCCCAGAAGAAAGAGTCTTTCCACGCCAGGTTAAATAGTGGCATGGAGTGGCGACGGCTGAATTGGCCGTTTACACCTGCACTCGTCGGGGCTGGATCTGAGAGTGCGTGACTTTCTTGATGGCAGGAGGCGCAGGCTAGGGTGTTATCAATCGAGAGTTGCGAGTCGTGAAAAAGTCGCTGGCCCAGTTTGATGCGTTCGACGATGAGCGGATTGTCGAGTGGTAGTGATGGAATGGGGAGGCGACTGCTCAGTTTGAAGGGGTAGGGAGTCGGTGCAGTCGGCAGATCAATCGGCTGAGGGCGTGCGTCGGCTTGTATTGGAGCTGCGGTGTGGATACGCTTGATTTGAAAGGCCCCAGGGAGATTCCTTTTTAAGGCTTGAGGAATCGGATCGCCTTCGCGTGAGTGCGTTGAAGCTCCGTCTTTTGAGAAGGAGATAGGTACTGGCGCATTGAGCAACGCGGCGATATCAAAATCGATGTCGAGGGCGGTATTGGCGGTTATATTCTTTGCCAGTGTGAGGGTGATCGTGGTGCACTGCGGATCATTCGCGAAGTGATAGACGTAGCCGGAAAGTTGGCCGTTGGACTGGCGGTAAGTACCTTCCAGTGCGAGGAAGATGTAGCCCGTCTGCCAGTTCCAATGAAGATTGTTGAGGCTCGGGTTGAGCGGATGCTTGGCGGCATAAAGGTTCGGGTCGCTGTGGTTAACTACTTCGCTCAATCCGAGATTAAACCGTATCGCCTTAAAATTTCCTTCAGGAATTAAATCCAGTAGTATTTGAGTGCGATGTTTCCTCGCGTCGATCCAGTGAATCGAGTTCGGCAGTGTTAGCCAATCGCCTGCGATGCTCTGTAGCTCGAACTCACTGAGTAGATAGCTTAGCCGAGAAATTGAAAAGGTCTCCTTGGCCGATGTTTCATAACGCAGAGAATCGAGGATGAGCGGCTTGCCTATTACAGTGTGCTGGAGCGAGATTCCTAGGCTACCTGCGCGTGCACTTGATACAAACAGTATCGTAATTATGGATACAATTAAACAGCTGGTCTTATTGAGAGGTGTCGACATTGCAATGAGTCGGAACAATCGTATTCGTTGTCTATTAAGGTGCAACGAAGATTTCTGTGGCGACAAAGGTTCGGGTCGCATCACCCATTGGAACGTTTGTAAAGGTCACGGTTGCAGTCGTATAGGGAGCGCTGGCCGTATCTGGAAGTGTGCATTTGACCCAATAGCGATTGTCGGTATCGGTTTGATCGACGCGATCAACATAGGTCGCTGTGACGCCATCGACAACGATGGATGTCGGATCGACATTCTGATTTTGAGGAGCGCTGGATGGCCCCGTGGTTTCTTCGAGATGTAGGTAGAGAGTGTCGCCTGAGACGACGACTGCAGTTGGTCCGAGGTCGACGTCCTTGGCAATGAGTGCATTATAAGCGTAATAATGTGCATCACCGAGCACTGCGGGGATGGTGAGTGGAACTTGTTGATTCACATCGTCGACTACATGATACATCTCATAGGTTGAGGTGTCGCTTGGGTCTGTTGGGTCGCCGAAGATGATGAGCCTATAGTCAGGGTAATCGTCAGAGCGGATGGAGCGCCCATTGTTATTTGTGGCGCTGTTGAAGCGCTCGGAGACAACGCAACGTTCTACGGAATCTTGGCCATTAAGGATAGGGAGTAGGCTCTCAGAATCGATGGTGTCAACGGCTGCAGTGGCACTGGCTACGTCGATATCTGCGAGCTCAAGAATGGTCGAGAAGAGGTCTACGCAGTGAACGAGTTTGTTGCTGAGGCCAGTGCGAGTGACATCAGGGCCGGCCATGATGAGCGGCACGTGGATACCACCTTCGTAGAGTGAGCCCTTGGCGTGGTCGGTGCTGTATGGGGCTTGGACGACGGCACCAGGTGTGCCGTTGTCGCCGATGAGGATAATGTTGGTGTTGTCGAGTTCGACAGTCGCGAACAGGCGTCCGAGTTCGGTGTCGAGTGCTTGTAGGGCAGCTTCGTAAGCACCGCGACGATCTGTACCTGTAACGTTTCCATCGACGTCAGTGGCATAGGTTGGGTAATCGTGAAGATTACTTGGTGGGTTATGGAAAGGTGTGTGAGGGGCGTTAAAGGCCAACCAGATAAACCACGGATCGTTTGGATTGCTGTTGATGAAGGAGACTGCTTCGTTGACCTGGTCGGTTGTGCTATACGTCGCGAAATTATTGATGGTGTTATTTGGGATAGTCGCGGTGCTTACTGTTTTGCTCCAGTCGGTATAATTTGTGACACCGCCTCCAAGTATGCCTGCAAAATGGGTCCAACCACCTAAAACTGCAGGGCCGGTGTTGCCACCGCCAAGGTGCCATTTTCCGAAGGTGGCGAGTTTATAGGGAGAGGCTTCCGCTGTGAAGATTTCAGGGAGTGCGAGCTCGCTAGAAGGGAGCGCCGGAGTGGAAGGATCGCCGACACCGTGACGAAAGCCGTAGCGACCGGTCAGGATGGTGGCACGTGTGGGTGAGCAAACGGATTGTGCGTATGCATTAGTGAATCGTAGACCGCGGTCGGCGAGCGCTTCCAGGGTTGGCATCGGTGCAAATGTGGTGCCTGGGTTTAAAGTTGCATTGTTATCGACCGGGCTGGAATCGATGGCCCAGTCATCTAGAATTACTAAGAGTATATTACGCAGTGGAGCCACATCATAGGTATTCGTCGAGATGACTACAGTAGCGGATCCACCTGAAGGTGTGTAGTTTAGTTCTGCGGTGTGAAATGAGCCCGGTGTGAGTATGTCCTCATCGAAGTCCAACTGTAGCGTTCCAGTTGTGGCATCGTAGCTGAGGATCGTTGCAGTGACACCGCCGACAGTAATGCTGTTGATTTCATCGAGCGGTGGGAGTGGCGAGAAGCTGGCAGTGAATTCTGAGAAAGCGATTGCGTCATATTCAAAGCCATTGTCGTCAAAAGGTTCGATGGTGGTGAGGCTTGCGCGGTAAAATTGTTTTACTTCGTCGAGCGCACGGGCTGAATCGGGGGTCGATCCGAGTGAGCCCAGTTCGTTGACTGCCGTGTCGGTTAGCATCTTCCACTCTTCAAGGTCGGCACTGCGCTCGATGAGATAGGTGCCGCCCTCGGGCCCACTCCAAGTTAGCGTGACATCGCCAGCGGTGGCTTCGACTGCAAGCTTGTCTATTGCTAGTCTAGCTTCGGGGCCACCTTCGAAGTATATCTCGGCCGTGGCGGGGAGGGTGTTTACATTCGTGCCTGTCGGGTTTCCATAGAAAGTGCGGCCGATATTGTAGGGGTATTTCGGGGTGCCAACAGCATCGATGGATACGAAATATGCATAGGTGCCATCGGGATATTCGGGAGTCTTGCAGGAACGGCCATTATGCTCATCAAGATCGAAATGAGTGCCTAGTGTAAACCCGAGGTTGCCGAGGTAATCATAGTCTTCGATATAGTGTCCAAGCGGATACGTTGCGTTAATCGCGGGGCCATATTGGCCGGCAGTGAGTACGGCATTGATACCTTGAACAGCTGCGGCCCAACTTGGCAGCGAGGTGCGACCTGTGTTGTTGAGGTTGGTCGTTCCGCTCGATCCGTCGCGGGTGGTGTAGCCTGAGGTCATGCGTCGAACGCTGCTAGTCGGGTCGTCCGGGTCGTCGTAGCCATACGGGCCATAGAGCGGATAGCCGTCCCGAACCCAGCCGATGATGGGAGAGTGTTGGCCATTGAAGTTTTCAGAATAGGTGTTGGTTACCAGAGTGTAATCGACACTGTCGCCAAGTAAGTTACGAAGTCCCGGAGGATTTGCATGGTAGTGGTGATTTTCGCCTGCTTGGTGAGCATTGGCCGAATCGAAGGTGACGGATTCGTTAATGTAGGCATCGCGATTCCAGATGCCGTCACCATTAAAAGCTGTGTTAGGTCGAGCATCGGCATTATTTGCAGTGCTATAAGAAAAGGCATCGCGGCTATCAAACATGGCAATACCATCGACAAAGTATCCGATCGAGCCGCCTCCGGTTCGGGTTTTACTCACTGGAACCATTCCAGGTTCTAGCGGAAAGCGGTAGATTGCCGATGAATTGCCAGGATAATTAACAAAGAGGTTGGTCTTGTCTTCATTGCCGTACCAAGGGCCCATAACGTGAAAGCCCAGGCCGGACGTGCGGATGTAGACATCGCTGCTAGTGTAGGTGATTTCGTGGACGCCTGCGTAGGTAGGTTCAGTTTGGCCTGAGCCATTGTTTGGATGGATCCACGTGGTGACCGCATTAAGCGCAATCTGGTCCGCAGTCGTTTCGTAGATGCGTGCGTATTGACCAGAATTGAGTGTATGCCATGAGCTGAGCAGAGGCTCTGCCGCGAGTGAGGAAACAGTTAGTACAAGCAGGACGAGGTGCAGGCGTTTGGGGAACATGGCAGTTTGAACTAAAGAGATAACTGTATATCTCCTAAATTTCAGATAAGTTTCAGAAATTTAGGGTATTTGCGCAAGTTATCCTTAAAAGCTGTTAGTTCACTTTTTTTTTGCTGCGCCATCTCCGGCAGGTCTACGTCGTTGCCCGAGTATCACAGCGCCTGCGATGAGTGCTGCACCAATGACTAGGCGCACGAGTGTCTCGGTGCTGGTGTTTTCAATCTCGCCGAAGACAAACAGAGAGCTGAGCACGGCAAGGGGGACGACCGCGTTATTAAATGCGGCGAGGGTGCCGGGATTACTGAGGGCCGCACCTTTATTCCAGAGAAAGAAGCCGAGGCCGGAGGCGATGCAGCCGAGGTAGAGTAGCGCTTGCCATTGCGAGGCGCTGACTTCCAGCATTTCCCAATTGGTGAAAAGTAGGCTGAAAATCGTTGCGCAGAGTGTGCCGCCAAGGGTGAGGAAGGCGAAGCAGTTGTGATCGTTAATTTCTGGATGCTGCCGTTTCCAGTCGCGATAGGCGACTTGGCCATAGGCGAACGCGAGTCCCGCGAGTTGCATGAGTGCGAAGCCGATCCAGATATCACCCGAAGACGTGCCTTTGGCTTTGATGATCGCGGCGCCGAGCACCGACAGTAGGGCAGCGAATAGGTAGCGCGGCGTGAATTGGCGTTGTCGTGCGTCATGAATCAGCACGACGTAGACCGGCGTCAGCACGGTAAACAATGCGACGAGGTGCGAGGGGATGTAGTTGAAAGCCTTAATGTAGCAGACATACATCAGCCCGAACTGGATCGCGCCGTAAGCGACGAGTCGCAGGCTGTCCTGCGTGCCGATCGCCTTTGGCCGAAGCCAAGGTAGGAAGAGTAGGGTGGCGCAGCCGAGTCGTAGCGTCGCGACGAAGTAAGCATCCACGCCCGCCAAGGCACTGCCGATGAGGCCGAAGGAGAAGGCCCAGATGAGCGAGACGATGGCGAGGTAGAGCATTGGGGAGACTTGAGGGAGGAGAGCGGAGACTTGAGGGAGGAGAGCGGAGACTTGAGGGAGGAGAGCGGAGACTTGAGGGAGGAGAGCGGAGACTTGAGCGGGAGAACTGAGACAGTCGTTTCGGGGGATGATCGAATCCTCAACATGATATAAAAAAAGAGCCTTGCCGCTGACACGACAAGGCTCCGATTGCTTCAAAATTTACCAGCGGTAAGTCGCGCCGATTGAGACTTGGTCGCTGCGGCCTGGTGTGCCGGGTACTTCTTCGTAGTCGTCGTCCCAGGCGTTGTCGACCGCAACGAAGAGCTCAAGTCCATCGACCTGTGGAGGGAAGACACTCACCCCAATATGCGTGAAGAGTGCTTCGTTGTCGCTGCCGCGTAGATCATTGTCTTCTTGGCTGCGCCATTCGTTGTCGATGCGCACTTGCACGGTTTCGCAGGGAGTCCAGATCGCACCGAGGGTGACGCGGTGGTTGGCGTAGTTGAGTGCGTAGAAGCTAGCGTCGATTGCGTCGTCACCGTAGTCTTCGTCTTTATCAAGGAAGGTGTAGCTGGCAATGGCTTCGATGGTGTCCCAACGCTTGGAGGCGATCAGCTCGACGCCGAAGGTTTCTATATCGACGGCGTTGGCTGTTCTTGCGAACTCAGCGTCATTGGAATAGGCCCAGTCGACCAGATCATCGTCCCAACGGTAAAAGACGGCACCTTCGAAGGTCCAAGAATCACGTTTAATGGTGCCGCCCAATTCAAGGTTTTGGCTGATTTCGCGGCCGAGGTCTGAATTGCTGACATATGGGCCGCCTTTAGAGTCCCCCATTGCTACGTAGCCAGCAATTTGACTCGCTTCAGAGTAGGAGAGATAGATATTTTCAGAGTTACCGTTGGTATGTATGCGCTGCCATTTAATGTCGCTTATGGCCGAGAATTGAGAGTCATCGCGGTTGGTGTCGTCGAAGCTACCTCCCACTCTTAAAATTAAGCTCTCGCTACTATTTAATTCAAATCGATGTTCTGGTAAAATACTGAGTTTAGCATATGATCGTGAAGCATCTACATGTGGATTCGTGTAAGGATCAGTTTTTCTCCATTCATCAGCTGTAATCTGACCTGCGTAGTAAATTCCAGTATTAGTGCTAATATGATGTAAGCCGTTAAAAGCAAACGAGCTAACTTTAGTTTCATGTTTTGCTGGGTAATCTACTACTGCAGTGGCTGTTCCACCATTTGATTCGTCAATATCAATAGTATCAGATTTGTCTTTTATTAGCTTAATTGCATCGAGCTGATAATTATCAGTGTTTCGTCTGTGAGTTGCAGTAAATTCAATATAATCACCATCACCATAATCGTGATGGTGGTTAATTATAAATAAACGAGTCTTCAAATTTTCGTACTCCAGGGGGTCAATATATTTAGTTGCTGTATACATCCCCGGCCAGCCGAATTTCTTTTCTTGATATCCCGCGAAGAAATCGGTCTGCGAGTTCGGTCCGACGAGCTGCACACGGCCGGTGGTACGGTCGAAGTCGTGGTCACCGTATTGGATGGTGCCATCGCTCTCGGAGCGGGAGGTCTCGATTTCAGCGCCCCAGCTCCAGTCTTCGGCATTGGCGAAGGTGCCAGTCACTGCGTGATGCAGGCGTTGGAAGTTTAGGTCGTGGTCACCGCCGCCGAGTGTTGCGCTGCCGCCATCCTGAATTTGGCTCCAACCGTAGCTGATCGTACCGACAGTGCTATTGAAGCCGTAGAGCGCGTTGTCTCCGGCAACCAACACGTCTGGAGCAGTGAGCATTTCCGGTGCTATCGGCAGCTCGGCCGAGTAGTGTCCGGTCTGTGGATCGATGAGCGTGGCGCTGCCGACGCGAAAGCCGGTGTTCTCAAAAATGCCGCCGCGAATCGATACGTCGCCTTGCGCTTCCGCCATGTTGCGCGACTGAAAGTCGATGCGCGGGTTGAATTCTAGATTCGAAACGGGTGTATCGTAAGTGGTCACCGGACGTAGGTTGGCGACCTCTTGTCCGTGGATGACCAAGGTCGGAAGCGCGAAATTGGCCGTGTCCTCGACTTCGGTAGTTGCTGCCTGTTGTGCAAAGGCTGGGCTAGAAAGTGCGAGTGCGATTAAAGTGCACGAAGTGAATGATTTTCTGTTCATGCATGATGCAAAACGTGTTTGTTACATGGATTCAATTGTTAATTGAATTTATTTTAAACTTAACAATAGCAAGTGATCACGAATCGCTGTGCCGCGGCATGGCACCGGAAGGGGTACAAGATCGCAATCGACCAAAGGTAGAAGCCCAAGAACTCTTTGGCCAGCGGAGTTTAAGGCTAGGCCATGGCTATGCAGAACTCAGGTTCAGATCATGCAGTGCCTGCAGCTCTTTTAGCCAATGTTCGTCAATTCCGTTGGCTGCAGCTAAGAGTGAACCGACGACGACAC
>Ga0209406_1003216_pt1 | contig 10473 bp, 3 predicted proteins | sample COGITO_mtgs_1204_FD_184808 | JGI IMG/M metagenome (GOLD analysis project Ga0209406, IMG submission 184808) | Pelagic marine microbial communities from North Sea - COGITO_mtgs_120426 (SPAdes) (version 2) | ecosystem: Environmental > Aquatic > Marine > Epipelagic ...
TTACATTTCGACTAAGTCCTATCTTATATCTTATTCTTGATATTAAATTGGAGAAAATACCATGAGAAGCTTTCATAAACCATTCTCTGTGGTAAGCAGAAATAATCGGGACTTTAATTAATAATGCTTTTTTCAAAAAATAAAATTTGATCATTTACAGAGCTAATATTTTATTAGTAAGACTTTCATTTCTTTTGAGCTTGAGTTTTTTTCTTACACTAGAGCAAGCATTAAAGTATGTGCTATTAGAAATTTCTAATTGGCTTTGTATTTGTTTTGAATCATAGTTCAATCTTAAATACATGCTAATCTTAATTTCTCTAGAAGTCAAATTAGGCGCCATCTTGCTTAAGTTACTTGTGAAAGCAGGATAGGCTTTTGCAAATTCAAGTTCAAATTGTAAATCGGTTTGCATGATTTTATTATATGTATAACACTAAATTACAATTCAAATAGTTATTGTGCAATCCTGCAGTAGAAATGCAGTATTTGATTAATTCTTAAAAACATAATTTTTCGACCTCTTTTATTTAATGATTTTAAAATCAGTTCTTCTGTTTTTTTGATGTTCACTCTCCGACACCTCTATATAATTATTCTTAATTAAATTCGATTCGATCCCACGATTACTTAGTTTTCTAATAAATCTTAAACCTTCTTTTTTTGTATTAAACTGACCCACAATTAAAAAGTAGAAGTTTTGTTTGCTGTATATAAATGGTTTGTACTGTGAAAATTCCTCAGACTTTTTAGAAACCTCATTACTACTTTTACTTTTAAAGACTTCAACTAAATAATCACTATATAAATTACCTTTAATATCTTGCTCCCCATAGTCTCTGACTTCTAACCTATTTTTATCAATACCTCTGTTTTTAATAAGGTAGTTATAGATCGTTTTTGATCTACTTTCAGAAAGCTTCTTATTACTTTTAAAACTACCTCTTGCATCAGTGTAAGAACTAATCAAAAGATTAATCTTTAAATCATTGTCTAGCAAATCAGCTATAGAATCTAATCGAGATTTGTATTTCTTAATAAGATTAAATTTCCCAAAATCGTAATAAATTGATCTTAGATAGATTTCAGTCTCCATCCTTAAAAGACTCACCTCTATAGGATTTGATTCTCTGTAGCCATCAAATATCTTATAAGTAAAACGGTCCTGGGTTATTTTTTCATTATTAGTAGAATAAACAAAAGTCCCATCTGAATTTAAATCTAAATCTCCGAATTCAGGTTTCTCTACAATAATCGTTTTAAATGAATCGGAAAATAAAAAACTAGTTCTATTTATTGAATCGTTAAATAATACACTTTTTTCTTCAGAAACACTTGGTGAAAAAGTAGCATACTTAAATTTATCATTAGACCCTTTTAAAGGTTTAAAACTTATTAAATAAGGGATATCCAAACTATCCTTTTGACGATTTGAGGAAAAAAACCCATACTTTAAAGAGTCCGTCAAGGAAAAAGAAAAATCATCATAATCGGTGTTTATAGGCTCTTGTAAAAGAATGGGTGACTGATAATTTTGATCATCAATTCTTGAGTAATAGATATCAAAACCACCTATACCCCCCTGTCTATTAGAGGCAAAAAACAAAATGTCTTTGTAAATAAATGGGAAAGCTTCGTTTAAGGGTGAGTTTATATTAGGGACCTTTTGTGGGGTCTCAAATTTACCCTCAGAATTTATTTTACTGTAGTATAAATCGTACTGGTTTTCCTGGTCGATATTACTTGCAAAATAAATTATATTTTTTTGAGAATCTATAGAAGGATGCATAACTGAAATCTCATTTCCAAAAAGCGTTACTTTTTTTGGGTTCTGAAAATCTTCATTGGCATAATTTGATTCATAGATATCTAAAAGTAACTTCTTGCTTTTTGAGATTTTATCAGAGCTTCGTGTAAAAAATAATTTGCTTGCTGTTTTATCAAATGATACTGGACCCTCCTGATAAGAGGAGTTTATTTTACTTGAAAGCAGCTCTTTGGAAAGTATATTAAATGGGGGCTTATTTTGAATTGTTATCTTCTGAAGATTGAAAATTTTATTAAGATCTACCTCTTTGAATTTTCTTGAAATTTTAGCTTCGTTGTTATTTTTCTCTGATGAAACAACGATAAGCTCTATAGTATCGTCACTTAATCTATATACCGCAGGACTAAAAACAGTTTCGCTCTCACTTACATTTAATTCATAAATGTCAAAATCAGGTAGTAAGTTTTGAGCTACAAGCTTTTGCTTTGAAAAAACCAAGCAAAACAAAAAAATAAAATTTAACAGCTTTTTCATTTTAAAAATACCTTGGTGAGTCTATAAGTGCTTTTGCCACTTGTCTTAAATTATATCTCAAAATTATTTCATGGGTGCCATTATTATAAACGCCCGTTTGATTACCTAGTGAATAGCTATAGGCATAACTTACCATTAAGCTATTTGAAACATTAACCCCAAAAATTGCTCCAAAACCCCCACCTGTATTTTGGCTGGGGAATAGGTCTCTAAAAGTTGATCTAATATTTGCACCTAACCAAAATTGATCCTTATAAATAAATAAATTTGAGAAATCAAGATTAACAGGTGCACCAGAAGTCATTTTGATAATTCCACTAGGGCGTAATTTAAAATCTCTACTAATGTTTATCAAAAGGCCAGAGGTTAAGTAGAAATGTCTATTTTGCCTGAGCTCACTATTTTCAAAGAAAAACGGCGTTGAAAGTCCAGCATAGAACTTTTCTGTATAGTAATAAATTCCAGTTCCAATATTAGGCTTAAAGCCTACAGACTCAGAATAAAAAAGTGGATCTCCAGACTGATTTAAATTAAGACCTTCACCATCTAAATTAAATGAATTTAAACTCATTTTTAGTCCTAAAGAAAGTACTCTATTATTGTCATTTAATAATAAGTGATAAGCCAGATCGCCTGCAAAAGAATTATTTCTTATCGGCCCAATTTTATCACTAATTACCGTTAAACCATAAGCAAGTCTTTTATTTTCTACTGGTGTGCTAAATGATAGAGCTTGTAATACAGGAGCACCATCAAATCCAACCCATTGATTTCGTTGCATCAGATTAAATGAGTAGGATTGAGAAGAACCAACATACCCAGGATTAAAAATCTGCGTATTAAACATATAATGATTAAACATAGATTCCTGTTGGGCATATCCAAGGCTAAAAATCAAAAGACAATATGTAATTATTACTTTTTTCAATTATTGATTTTTTAAATAGATATAGCCTGTTATTGGTTTTTCACTATCAAGTTCAAGTATATAGAAGTAGATACCATCTGGCAAGGTATTAGTTCCTCCAAATCCACTTATATAGGAGGAGCCGTCCCAATCGTTTTGATAATTTACTTTCTCATAAACTTTAGTTTCCCATCTATTATAGATTATTAGTTTATTTCTGACATAATTTTCTAGTCCTTCTATCACCCATGTATCGTTAAACCCATCTCCATTGGGAGAGAATCCTTTAGGAATTGATAAAGGAGTAAAGTAAAGCTCGGTTGGTTGTGATTCAACCACATCACCACAAACATAACATGGAGAAAATGCAATCGCTCTGTATCTCCAACCATCCATATTGGAAGTAGCTTTGCGGATTATTAATTTGTCAGATTTTGTTCCTAGATATTGATCTCCATTATCAATATTTTCCCATTGATTCCCTTTAGAGGTAATACCTGATTTATTTACTTGCCATTGATAGTCAATAGTTCCAAGTGATGTAGCCTCTACCTGTAGAATAATATTTCTGCCTGATAGTATAGCAGCTCTTGAAGCGGGATTAACAATTATTTCAACTTGAGAGCCCTCTTCTAGGAAGTCTAAAATTCCATTATTGTCACTATCAGCAGGATAGGAGTATCCAGAATCTGAGATTACTTGTCCTATTTCATTAAACTCAATGCCGTCAGTATCAGATAGTATAAAGTCCCCATCTTGATCAACATATCCAGCTTCAATAACATCTGGACAGCCGTCATTATCACTATCTAAATCAAGGTAGTTAGGTATACCATCACCATCAAAATCTTCATTTCCGTTTGGTGATTCTAAATCGTCATTAATTCCATCATTATCATCATCAACATCTTTGTTGTTACCAACGCCATCGCCATCTAAATCTTCCCATTCTGTTCCATCTCTAGGGAATTCATCCTGATCATCAGGTATTCCATCACCGTCATCATCATCATCTAAATCATCCTCTACGCCATCTCCGTCAAGATCATCTATTGTTGGAGTTGAAGTAGAACTATCATTATTTGGAGTTCTTGTTCTGCCTCCACCTCCAGTGGAAGGCTCAGGGATAGGACAAGCATTACAATAACCATCGTTATTACAGTCAGCAGCATTCCAATCTGCAGAGGGATTTAGTGTTTGATTTGCTATAATATTTGAGCAAAGATCTTTTGGATCTGTACCGTCGGTTATCTCTTGACCATTTGGCACTCCGTCTCCATCACAATCTGCATTTTTCCAAGTTAATGTGGCATCATCTAAAACAACATTATCTGGATTAAAATCACAATTATCATTTGGATCTGTCTGATCAATTTCTATCTCAATTGAGTTAGGTACCCCGTCGCCATCACAATCCTCGTCTGTAGTGACCTCCATTGTAATATCTGCTGAGTTATAACTACATGCGTCGTTAGGATCCGTTCCGTTTAATACTTCTATATCATCATCTACACCATCCTGATCACAATCCTTAATAGCGGTTGCTATACGGTCAATACTAGTAACATTAGCCTCACATGGATCTAATGGGTCTGTACCATCTATATATTCATTAGCATTAGAAACTCCATCAGCATCACAGTCAAGGTTCGATGTAACTGTAACTGTTATACTTTCAACAATAAAATCACAGCTAAATAGTGGGTTACTGTTATCTGTTAATTCATCCCCGTTTGTCACTCCATCTCCATCACAGTCTAGGTTATTCCATGCTGTAGTTGGTGATACAGTTTGTAAGTTAAAATCAAAATAACAGGGATCTAGAGGGTCGGTAAAATCATCACTTTCGTCACCATTAGTTACCCCATCTCCATCACAATCTGCAAGGTTCCATGTTTCAGATACAAGGGTGCTACTTACACTAGTAGATAAATAACTACAAACCTCTTTTGGATTAGTTCCATCTGTGATCTCATCTCCATTAGAAACTCCATCCCCATCACAGTCTAGTGTTGCCCATAGCGCAATTGTACTTGTTGATTGACTTGCGAAAACAAAATCACATATATCATTGGCGTCAGTGCCATCTATTTCTTCATCAGTATCTAATACCCCATCACCATCGCAGTCTTTTGGAGTTGTAGGGACAATGGTAATGCTTGCATCTACAAAACTACACTCGTCTTTAGGATCGGTATTGTCTATATTTTCTTGGGCATTGGTTACCCCATCTCCATCACAATCTGAGGTGGAAGTAACAGAGACTGTAATACTGGCTGTTGTAAAGCTGCAATCGTCATGATAATCTGTTATCCCTTTTTCAGTGCCATTAATAACACCATCACCATCACAATCTAAAGCATCCCATGTTGCTGTCACACTAACCACATTGAAATTAGCAATTAAGTAATCACAAGAAGATTTTGGATCTGTACCATCAATTAGCTCTTGAGCATTTGGTACACTATCTCCATCACAATCCAGTGTAGCAGAAACAGACCCCGTAATATTTTCAGTTACAAAATCACAAGGCGAACTTGTCCCTGTATTATCTATAATCTCTTGTCCGTTTGTAACACCATCTGCGTCACAATCTGCAGCATTCCATGTAGCTCCCACATTTGCTAAAACTTGGTTGTTAACATCGTAATCACAGGTGTCTTTTGGATCAGTACCATCAGTATTTTCTTGACTATTGGGCACTCCATCCTGATCACAATCTGCATTTTGCCAAGTTGCAGTCGTACTAGCTACATTAAGCCTAGATGTGGTGTAACTGCAGGTATCTGTTGGGCTAGTGCCATCAATTACTTCTTGTCCATTGGTAACACTATCTCCATCACAATCAGCAGCATTCCATGTGGCTCCAACATTTGCGATAACTTGATTTGCAGCATTATAGCTACAAGTGTCTTTTGGATCAGTACCGTCTGTTAGTTCTTGTCCATTAGTCACTCCGTCTTGATCACAGTCCAAAGCCCTCCAAGCAGTGGATTGGTTTAGTGTTATATTTGAAGCAGTATAACTACAACCATCAGTAGGGTCGGTTCCATCTGTAATTTCCTGACCGTTGGTCACGCCATCCCCATCACAATCTGCAGCATTCCAATCTGAACTTGGAGATACCGTTTGACTGGCAAAGGTAAATGAACATACACTCGCCCAGTCAGTACCATCTGTAACCTCCTTGCCATTGGTTACCCCGTCTCCATCACAATCAGCAGAATTCCATGTCCCTGTCACAAGGGTTAGAGAAACACTTGAGGAAACATAACTACACACATCGTCTGGATCAGTTCCATCTAAGGCCTCCTGATCATTTCCTACTCCATCCCCATCACAGTCATTTGTAGCGCTTACAGTTAGTGAGATGGAACTATAAGTATAGTCACAAGCATTTTGCGGGTCTGTACCGTCATTAATTTCATTGCCGTTGGTAACGCCATCCCCATCACAATCAAGTCCTCTCCAGAAAGGAGTTGTTAAACTCAAATCTTGTGTGCCCCAACTACAAGCACCACCAGGAGATAAGTTATCAGGATCATCACCGATACTTCCATCCCCATCACAATCTGTTGTAGTAGTTATTGGTAAAGTTACCGAACCATTATTTCCGTTACAAGAATCAAATTCATCAGTTCCATCTGTATTTTCATCCTCATTGGTAATTCCATCCCCATCACAATCTGCATTATTCCAAGCTGCAGTCACATTTCCAATTAAGGGTGCTTGTGTTGTTGGGTTATAAGAACATACATCATTAGGGTCTGTTTCATCAATAATTTCTTGATTGTTTGTAACCCCATCCCCGTCACAATCCGCATTTTTCCACGCATTGGTTGTTTTACTTGCATCTTGACTATTTACCACGTAATCACAAAGGTCATTTGGATCTGTACCGTCACTATTTTCAGTTATGTCCGGCACACCATCTCCATCAGTATCTGGACACTCAATTATTTGCACCGAAGTAGAAATTGTTATTGGACAGCTACCTTGAGTTGTGTAGGAAACTGTATAAGTACCACTAGTAGAAGCGCTCACATCAATCGCACCAGTAGCAGTATTTATTACAAGACCTGTAGTAGAAGAATAAGTACCTGTAGCGTAACCTGTTATTGAAGGCGATGGATCACTCTCCAAAGGACAATAAGTTGCAGAACTATACGAGATTGTTGCTGAGTCTTGAGCTGTGATGGTAACCTCAAATCCGGCTGTATTAGTGCAGGTTCCAGAGGTTGTATAAGTAACAGTGTAAGTGCCTGGTGTTGATCCGTCCAGATCAATTGTTCCAGATGAAGTATTTGTAAATACAAGTCCTGCAGTTGAGCTGAAAGTACCCCCGGTAAGACCTGTTATTGTTGCTGAAGGGTCACTATCACTTGAACAGTAGTTTGAATCAGCATAGCTAAATGAGGCATCATCTAGAGCATTTATAGTAATAGTTCCTGTGGAGGTATTAGTACATGTGCCTGCTGTGGTATAAGTAACAGTGTAGGTTCCTGGGGTAGAAAGAGCAATATTTATTAGCCCTGTAGAGGCATTCATATATAAGTTTGCAGGCGAGCTAAAGGTCCCCCCTGGGGTAGTTATGGTGGGTGATACATTACTACTTCCTTTACAGTAACTACTACTGCTAAAAGTAAAGGTGGCATCCTCAAGCGGTGTGATTGTAATTGTTCTGCTTGAGGTTGATGGGCAGGTTGAAGAGGTAGTGTATGTTATAACATGATCACCAACTGAGGAGGCGGAAATATCAATCGCTCCTGTTGTAGCATTAACTGTAATACTAGCTGAACCTGAGAAGGTACCAGATACGGTTGCAATACTTAATGGCGTAGGATCGCTCTGGTTTACACAATAGCTATATTTAGAGTAGCTGAAGTAAGGATCGTCAGCAGTACTTAATATAATGGTTGTTGTCGCAGTATTTCTACACAAATTCTCAACTGTATAGGATACTGTATAAGTACCAGATGCACTTGCAGAAAGATTGATTTCCCCTGTTGCAGGATTTATAGTAAGACCAGGTGGTGCTTCCCACACTCCTCCTGTGAGTCCAGTTATTGTTGGAGTTGGATTGTCACAATTAAGAGTATAGCTGGTTCTTGGATAACTAAATGAAGCATCATCTTTGTCAGCAATTTGAATAATTTGAGAGGTCGTCACTGTACAAGTACCTCCCGTAGTATAACTAACCGTATACGTTCCAGAAACCGATGCAGATAAATCGATCTCACCCGTTGAGGAACTAACAAAACTTAGTCCAGCTGTTGAGACAAATGTACCCGCTGTATATTCTGATATTGTTGGTGTAGGATTAGTATCACCTTTACAATAAAGCAATGAGCCGTAAGAGAAGGTTCCATCATCCTGAGCGACTATAGTTATATTAAAACTACTAGTATTTGAGCAGGTCCCAGCAGTGGTATAAGTTACCGTATAGCCTCCTGGAGAAGAGGCTGATAAATCAATTATTCCACTGGCTGTGTCTAAGGATAGGCTGGCTGTTGAGCTAAATACCCCACCTGATAACCCATTAATAGTTGGTGTAGGATCTGTTCCCCCCACACAATAAGTTGGGCTATCAAAGTTAAAATCGGCATTATCTAAGCCATTAATTGTGATTTGAAAAGAGCTAGTATTTGTACAGGTTCCCGAGGTGGTGTAGGTTACCGTATAGGTTCCAGGAGTCGATCCGTCCAGATCAATTGTTCCAGAGGAAGTATCTGTAAATACTAAACCTGACAATGAAGAGAAGGTTCCTGAAGTTATACCTGTAATAACTGCACTTGGATCACTTTCATTAACGCAATATGCCGCTTTGGTATAACTAAAGCTAGCATCATCCAAATCATTGATAGTAACAGTTACTGATGAGCTTTGAGGACAATTTCCATCAGTGGTAAATGTTACTGTGTATGAGCCTACAGTAGAAGAGGAAATGTCAATAATACCTGTGGCTGAGCTTGTAAAAGTAAGGCCACTTCCAGCAGTAAAGGTTCCACCAACAAGCGTTTGAGAAGCTGTAAGTGTTGGTATCGGATCCGTGTCAGACACACAATATGAAGAACTAGGATAAGAGAAGTTTGCGTCATCAAGAGCATAAATAGTTACCTGAACTGAAGAAGTATCCGTACAGGTTCCAGCTGTTGTATAGGTCACAGTATAGGTCCCTGGAGATGAGGTAGAAGTTGTTATCTCTCCTGTGACTGTATTTAATGTTAAACTCGCAGAAGAACTAAATGTTCCCCCAGGTGTCGTTATTGTTGGAATTGGGTTTGAATCATTTACGCAGTATGTAGCACTATCGTAACTAAATGTGGCGTCATCTTGACCAATGATCTGAAGCGTAGTAGTCACTGTGGAAGGACAACCCCCAACAGTTGAATTAAAGGTTATTATGTATGTATTGGAAACTGAAGCTGAAAGGTCAATGGTTCCAGAACTGGAATTTGAGAAGACTAATCCAGTGGGTGAGGCAGTAAAAGTTCCTGTAGGAGAGACGTTTCCAGAAATAGTCCCTGAAACGGTAAAGTTAAGTGTCGGAGTTGGATCAGTACCAGAGGTACAATAATAACTCTCAGCATAAGTAAGAGCTATAGTAGGGCCATCCTCAAGATAATCTCTCACTGAGTTTCCGTTTATATCTAAAAGGGTGTTACTGGCTGTATAGGCATCAGTGCCAATTGTAATGGGTCCCTGGTTATCATTTATTCTTCTCCCTTGAGCATCCACAACAATGGAAGTAGTCCCTAGGAAATATCCAGCCTCCTCACTATCTAAACAGCCATCGTTATCACTGTCTGTATCCAAGTGATTGGGTAATCCATCCCCATCGGCATCATCATCAGGAATACCGTCTCCATCTGTATCTGTACCTTCTACTGTATCTAAAATTCCGTCGTTATCATCATCTAGGTCATCCTCATCAGCTATACCGTCCTGGTCTTTATCTGGAAGAACGATTAGGTTAAATGTATGGGTAGAGGAGCAGGTGCCGTCAGATGCCGTTACCTCAATAACTGCATTTCCTCCCTCTGAAGCATCGTTTATGTCAACAGTCAAAGTACTGCTAGAAATACTCACCGTTGCAAGTCCAGCCTCTGACTGATAGGTTACAGATGCTGTATATGTTAAAGTATCGTTTGAGTTCGGGTCAGTAAATACATTTGAAAGATCATAGGTTGGGTCGGTCTGAGGGGTTGCGGTTGTACTTCTTTGGTGCTGTGAGGTGTGCGCAATATTCCGAATTTCTTTATTT
>Ga0209406_1003230_pt1 | contig 10443 bp, 10 predicted proteins | sample COGITO_mtgs_1204_FD_184808 | JGI IMG/M metagenome (GOLD analysis project Ga0209406, IMG submission 184808) | Pelagic marine microbial communities from North Sea - COGITO_mtgs_120426 (SPAdes) (version 2) | ecosystem: Environmental > Aquatic > Marine > Epipelagic ...
TTGAGCTCTTTTCTTGAGAAATGAGGGGTTTCAGTTGGTAAGGCTTCACCCCCACCCGAAAGTACGTGACACTCGCATTGAATACACGTTCCACCACCACCACAAGCAGATGGTAAAAATATTTTATTACCTCCTAATGTAGAAAGTAAGGTATCTCCTGATGCGACTTCAATTTCGCGCTCACCATTGATTAGAATCTTTACAGGTCCTGAGGGTGATAATTTTTGTTTTACAAAAAGGAGCACACTAATTAATAGCAATGAGATTACTAAAAATGCTACAACAGTAGCTAAAATGGTTCCGGATGTTCCAGCGGCTAAAATCATATTAGTTAACTATTTTTTTTTGGTTTTCGATTTCTTTTTTAATGTCTGTAGCGTCTACCACTACTTCTTTGGGTACTTCTTTAACTTCTTCATCCCCACCTGTTAGCATGCCTCCAAAGCTCAAGAAACCAATACCCATGAGTCCCGTCACTATAAAGGTAATTCCTAAACCTCTAAGAGGTCCAGGTACATTTGAATATCTAATCTTTTCACGTATGGAGGCAATTGCTAAAATAGCTAAAAACCAACCAATACCTGAAGATATTCCGTAATTGACCGCTAGACCTAGAGTTTCTATTTCACGTGATTGCATGAATAAAGACCCTCCTAAGATAGCACAGTTTACCGCAATTAAGGGTAAGAAAATACCTAGTGAGTTGTATAAAGAAGGTGAAAACTTTTCAACCACGATTTCTACTAACTGTACCATAGTTGCTATGGTTGCAATAAACATAATGAATGAGAGGAAGCTTAAATCATACTCAGCAAATTCAGATCCTAACCACACCAGCGCTCCAGGCTGTAATAAATACTGGTCTAACAGCCAGTTTAGGGGCACTGTAATTGCCAATACAAAAATGACTGCGGCTCCAAGTCCAACTGCAGTCGCTACTTTTTTAGAGACGGCTAAGTATGAACACATCCCTAAGAAAACCGCAAACACCATATTATCAATAAAAATTGATTTGAAAAATAATTCGATGTGTTCTATCATTGTCTTTTATTTAAATTCTTACTAAAGAAATTAATCTTCAATTAATGTTGTGTTTCTACTTCGTTGTACCCATATAATAAGACCTACAATAATTAAGGCCATTGGAGGCATTAACATAAATCCATTATTTTCATACCCTGTAGAGTAGAGTCCTGTTTTTTCGATAGGATCTCCTAGTACTGGGATTCCAAAAAGGGTTCCAGACCCTAAAAGTTCTCTAAAGAAACCAACGACTATCAGTATGAGCGCATATCCTAATGCGTTACCAATGCCATCTAAAAAGGCTTTCCATGGACCATTACCAAGCGCAAAGGCTTCAAAACGACCCATTATAATACAGTTAGTGATTATCAACCCCACGAATACTGAGAGGGTTTTACTAAGCTCATAAGCATAGGCTTTAAGCACTTGATCGACAATAATTACTAAGGACGCTACAACAATGAGTTGAACGATGATTCTAATTTTTGAAGGAATGATATTACGCATCAATGAAATAACAACGTTTCCAATTCCTAAAACAAACAGTACTGCAATCCCCATGACTAAAGAGGCTTTGAGTTCAGCTGTAATTGCTAAGGCAGAACAAATCCCTAATACTTGAATCGTAATCGGATTGTTATCCGCTAACGGATCCGTTATTAGTTTGGCATCTTTTTTTGAAAGTAGTCCCATGTTAATTCAATTGATTTTTTAAATTTTTAAAGTATGGTAAATACAATTTTAGATCGCTCTTAATCATTGCAGACACCCCATCGCCTGTGATTGTTGCCCCTGCTAATGCATCCACTTCATAATCGTCTTTGGTCAGGTTTTTAGGGTCATTGTTTCCTTTGGCAACTGTAATACCTTTGAAATCTCCAGAAGCAGTCAATAATTGCTCTCCTACAAAATCATCCATAAAATAGCGTTGTTTGATATTAGCTCCTAAACCAGGTGTTTCAGCAGCATGATCAAAAAAGGCGCCTTGAATAACCATGTCTTCATTCAATGACACATAGCCCCAAATTGCATCCCACAGTCCTTTTCCTCTAATGGGTACAATATAAAATGACTCACCAGCTTTTTCACCTACAAACAAAGGCAATAGTCTTGTGCCTCCGTTTTTTGCTTTGGCTTGTTCTTTTTTAACATCTATAAGATACGCTTCTGAATTTTCAGTAGCACTTCCGTCCGCATTAATTAGGAGTTGTTTTGAGATGTATTTAGAAAACTCTCCTGCTACTTTATCAGTCCCAACAAAAACAATATCATTTGCACCGTTTTCATTAATACCCATTACATAAAGGATGTTTTGTTGCTTTTCCATACGCTGATTCTCTTGAATATTTGGCTTAAGAGACGAGGCTGTAAAAGCTAACAATGACCCAACTACAACTACCATTCCGATAGCAAACAAGATCGTGTATTTATTAGTATCTGTATTTATGCTCATAATTATGCAGTTTTAACTTTTAGACGGTTCATTCGTTTTTTCACATTTCCTTGTACCACATAATGATCAATAGTTGGTGCAAAAACGTTCATTAGAAGGATTGCTAAAAAGACTCCTTCGGGGTAAGCTGGATTGAATACACGAATCATAATGGAGATAAACCCAATTAAAAATCCGTAAATCCATTTTCCTTTATTTGTTTGAGCGGCAGTCACAGGATCTGTTGCCATAAACACGGCTCCAAACAATATACTTCCTATAATAAGGTGTTGCCAAAAAGGTACACTCATTAGTCCAAAAAACTTACTTGAACTTGTGATCCATCCGGCATCTACAACGCCGTTAAATATTAGGCCCATGCTAAGTGCTCCTACAAGGGTACTTAAAATAATTCTCCAACTTCCAATTTTTGTAAATATCAAGAAAAGACCTCCTAGTATAATTAACAACTTTGAAGTTTCTCCTATAGATCCAGGGATAATTCCAAAAAACATGTCCGCATAACTGTATACAATTTCTTGCCCCTGAGCGTAACTTCCTAAGATAGTTTCTCCTGAAATAGCATCTAGATTTTGACCAGCAGCAATTGCTTGATCTCTTTCAACGGCACCATGTACCCACACTTTATCTCCACTCATCCATGTTGGGTACGCAAAGAATAAAAAGGCTCTAATGGTTAATGCTGGATTTAGAATATTCATCCCTGTCCCACCAAAAACTTCTTTTCCAATGACCACTCCAAAGGCAACAGCTACTGCTAGCATCCAAAGAGGTAAGTCAATCGGTACAATAAGTGGTACTAGCATCCCTGTAACCAGATATCCTTCTTCCACTTCATGCCCTTTAATAACCGCAAAAAGAAATTCAATTGCTAAGCCTACCCCGTAGGATACGACCACTAAGTTGTCCCAAGTCCAAAAGGAAGCTCCTAAAAAGCCTTGAGCAGAATCAATAACCCCTAAAGCTAAATGGTGTTGGTAACCGGCATTAAACATTCCGAAGATTAAACAAGGAACCATTGCCATAATGACGGTATTCATGGTACGCTTTAAATCATCAGCCGCTTTTATATGGGTGCCATTGTGAGTGATTTCGTTTGGCAAATACAAAAATGTATGTAAAGCATTAAAGGCCGGAGCCATTTTAGTGCCTTTATACTTTTCTTTAATAGTGTGTAAATTACTTTTTAAACTCATTTTTATCCTATTTCTTTTAGCATTAAGTCTAGTCCTTCTCTAATTATTTTTTGATGCGGTTGTTTAGAAACACATACAAATTCGGTCAGTGCAAAATCTTCAGGTGCAACTTCGTACATCCCTAAAGCTTCCATTTCGTCAAGATCTTGATACATACAAGCTTTTAAAATCTGCATTGGAAAGATATCTAATGGGAATACGTCTTCGTATATTCCTGTAAGAACAAATGCTCTGTGCTCTCCGTTAGTATTTGTATTTAAATCAAATTTTTTATTTGGAGTCATCCATGAAAATGTCAAAGCTCTAGATGTAGAAACCTTCTCAAAAACAGGCTTATTCCACCCAAAAAACTCATAGTCATCTCCTTCTGGAATAACGGTTACTACATTGGAGTAGTATCCTAAAAATCCGTCTGGTTTAATTTCTTTACCACTTAAAACAGTCCCGGAAATAATTCGAACATTTGCATCCTTTTCAATTCCACGATCATAAACCATGGTAGCAATTTCGCTTCCAATTTTAGTCACTAAATAACGTGGTTCTTGAATTCCTGAGCCTGCCAGGGCAACAATCCTCTCGGCATTAAACTTCCCTGTAAGAAGAACTTCGCCAATTATCACCAAATCTTGTGGTGTAACTGTCCAAACAACTTCACCTTTATTAACGGGGTCTATTTTGTTTATGAGGGTTCCAACGTTTCCGGAGGGGTGTGGGCCAGAAACTATGTGAGTCACTACATCTTCTAAGTTAGTAAAAGGAGAATGTGAATCTTTAGAAACGCTCACGTTTACATTCCCGTCAGTTAATTTTGACAAAGCTGTTACTGCGGCCTGTAATTCGGCTTGTTTGCCTGTTAGCACAAAATCGTAATTTGCAGCTAGTGGTGCCGAAGCATAAGCAGAAACAAATATTCCTTTAGGAGTTTGTTCTGGGTTTGCAATAACGTCATAAGGACGCTGCATTACAAATGGCCAGCAACCAGACGCCAGAAGTTTGGCTTTGATCGCCTCTTTTTTGGCGCTCTTAACATCTAGTTTTCCATGATCAAAGTACGTTTGAGTTTTATCAGCTTGAATTTTAACTTCTAAAATACGTCGCTTCTCCCCTCTTATAATTTCCGTAACTTCACCCGATACAGGAGAAACAAATTGAATTGAGTCATTTGATTTGTCATGAAAAATCGGCTCACCAGCTTTGACTTTTACGCCTGCTTTCACTAATAATTTAGGGGTGAGACCGTGAAAATCTTCGGGCTTGATACTGTAAAAGTTACTTTTAATGGCATCGTTTTTGGTAAGTGACGCCTCTCCTACTAACTTTATATCTAAACCTTTTTTAATTCGGATGTCGTTTGACATAGGTATTATTGTTGGAATTATTATCTAAAAAACGCTGCAAATTTACGCATTTAATGCGCAGTCTACACAATAATTAATCACATTTTTTTTATAAAAAATATGATTTTTATTAAGGCTTAAAAATTGTTTATATTTACCTCTTAAATTATCATAAGACTATGTTCAAATATTTTTTCATCATTTCTTTTTTAGCAGGCCTATTTGCTGGGGGCTCACAAGTACAGGAATTAGACCCTAAAGAAGAAATTAAATCAATAACATTTAAAAGCAACACCAATCAATCTGAGCTACCTATCTTGAAACTAAACGAGCGGCTGTCTTTAGAGTTTGACGTCCTTAACCCTAACGAAGATGATTTTTATTATGTTATAGAGCACTACAATTTTGATTGGACAAAATCTAAGCTAATGAAGTCTGAATATCTTCAAGGCTTAGATAACTTAAGAATTATAAATTATGAGAACTCATTCAATACCTATGAAATTTACTCTAACTACAGGCTCCAAATTCCAAACAAACAAACGCGCCTTAAAGTTTCTGGAAATTATCTAATCAAAATATTTGACGAAGATGACGAACTTGTTTTTAGTAGAAAGTTTATGATTTACGAGAGTTTGGCCACTGTTGGAGTGCAAATAAAACGCTCACGAGATGTCTCCAATATTAACACTAAACAGTCTGTCGATTTCGTAATCAAAGGAGCCGCGTCAAGTTTACGTTTCAACAATCCCAAACAAACCGTAAACACAGTCATTATTCAAAACAACAATCTAAAGACAGCCATCTCAGGACTAAAGCCTCAATACGTGCTAGGGAATGAACTCATTTACAGATACAAAAACGATGCCACTTTCTGGGGTGGAAATGAGTATTTATATTTTGAAAATAAAGATGTCAGAGGAACCAACTTGGGCGTGCAGTTTACCGATCTAGAAGAACTGTATCATAGCTACTTATACACAGATATAGACCGATCTAACTCTAGCTACACCTACAATCCGGATATTAATGGTAATTTTCAAATTACGGTTCTGGATCGAGAAAACCCTTCGATTGAAGCAGACTACACCGTTGTTCATTTTTCGCTCCTTAAGCCAAAATTAATTAATAAATCCGTATATGTTTATGGAAGCTATAACAACTACGCTTTAAACGAAATAAACCAGATGACTTACAGCCCTGAAAGTAGAACTTACGAAGTTGCCATAAAGCTCAAACAAGGGTTTTACAATTATAAATATGTAACTGTAAATGATAAAAATGAATTGGAAGAAGGGGCTATTAGCGGCAATTTTTACGAAACCGAGAACAACTTCAAAGTCATTGTGTATTATAGAGATTTAGGAGCTCGCTACGATCGAATTGTGGGCCTTGGTGAAGGGACTTCAATACAAATCAGTAATTAATTTTTTAATTTAATTTAATTGATTACTTTTATAAGACATGACAGAACAAGTTACAAAAGGTATAAAGATTTCAGTACAGACTGAGTTTGAAGGCACATTTTATAAAAATGATACCATTCACTATGCGTTTAGCTATGAAATAGCAATCGAAAATCAAAGTGAATATACAACTCAATTACTTTCAAGAAAATGGACTATTAAGGATGCCCTTAATGATGAAGAAATAATTACTGGTGAAGGCGTTGTAGGAGAAACACCCATTATTCAACCAGGTGGATTCCATAGCTACAAGTCTGGGTGTGTACTACGATCTCCTTACGGGGCCATGAAAGGCTATTATCTCATGGAAAATATATCGACTTCAGACCAGTTTAAAGTAACAATTCCTGCATTCAAATTAAGCGCTTCATTTGCTCAAAATTAAACTATAAATAAGACTCAACATTTGGGTTTTAAATTGTAATTTTACCCTCTAATTTATTAAAACACACACAAATGGGAAAAGGTTTTTTTAATGTTCCAGTTGCTATCAATGAACCTGTTAAGTCATACAAACCAGGCTCAAAGGAACGAGAAGACGTAGTATCAACGTATACATCAATGGCAAATGAAACCATTGATGTTCCAATGTACATAAATGGGAAAAATATTTATTCTGGGAACACCCAAACAATGCACCCTCCACATGATCACCAACACCTTCTAGGAACCTATCACACCGCAAAAAAAGAGCATATAGAAACAGCTATTTCAACGGCTTTAGAAGCACGTAAATCATGGTCACAAATGCCATGGGAACAACGGGCTGGAATTTTTCTTAGAGCCGCTGAACTGATAGCAGGTCCATACCGTGCAAAAATAAATGCATCCACAATGATTGCGCAGTCCAAAACTGTATTTCAAGCAGAAATTGATGCCGCTTGTGAATTCGTAGACTTCCTAAGGTTTAATGTTCAATTCATGACGGATATCTACAAGGATCAGCCGCAAAGCACAAGTGCTGCATGGAACCGCATAGAATACCGTCCTTTGGAAGGGTTTACCTACGCTGTATCTCCATTCAATTTCACTTCCATTGCAGGTAACCTTCCCGCATGTATGGCCTTGATGGGAAATGTAGTGGTATGGAAACCAAGTGACAGTCAGGTTTATTCTGCTAAGGTGATTATGGATATTTTTGAAGAGGCAGGGATCCCTCCTGGTGTGATTAATGTTGTTTTTGGAGATCCCGTGATGATTACGGACACCATTTTGGCAAGTCCCGATTTTTCAGGACTTCACTTTACAGGGTCCACACATATATTTAAGGACCTATGGAAACAAATAGGTAATAATATTCATAACTACAAAACATACCCTCGAATTGTTGGTGAAACAGGTGGTAAAGATTTTATTATAGCGCACCCTTCTGCGAATGCCAAGCAAGTAGCTACAGGAATGTTAAGAGGAGCTTTTGAATTCCAAGGTCAGAAATGTAGTGCCGCTTCAAGAGCTTACATCCCTCAAAGTCTTTGGGGAGAAATCAAAGCCTTTTTAGTTTCCGAAATGAAAACCTTTAAAATGGGATCCCCTGAAGATTTCACTAACTTCATAACTGCTGTTATTCATGAAGGGTCCTTTGATAAACTTGCAGGATTTATAGACCAAGCAAAAATAGATTCTGATGCAACCATAATAGCTGGTGGCGGACATGATAAAAGCAAAGGCTACTTTATTGAACCCACCGTTATACAGACTACTAACCCAAAGTATGCCACAATGAGTACTGAGTTATTTGGTCCCGTGATGACGGTTTTTGTGTATGACGATGCTGATTTTGAAGCAACTTTAAAACTAGTAGATGAAACAAGCGAATACGCTTTAACAGGTGCCATTTTTTCTACCGATCGCTATGCCGCTAATGTGGCTACGAAAGCACTAGAAAATGCTGCAGGAAACTTTTATATAAATGACAAGCCGTCTGGAGCGGTTGTTGGACAGCAACCTTTTGGTGGTGCACGCGCCTCTGGAACTAATGACAAGGCAGGGTCTGCGCAAAATTTATTGCGATGGGTATCACCCCGAATGATCAAAGAAACGTTTGTTACTCCAACCGATTATCGCTATCCGTTTTTGGGTGTTTAATTGAAATCTTGAAAAGAAGTAACAGTTGTAAATTGTGAATTAATAGCGTTATTATTTGAATCAACAATAATAGCTACAACTCCTAAGTTTTCTATTATAAAACCTGGACTTATTTCAATACTAAAATTAGTTTTATAATCAGTTAGTGGAGATATATCAGCTAAGTTATCTCCAGAAATATTGGTTATGGAAACTCTTAAAACATCATGGTGAGAATAATTTTCTATCGGATTTCCTAAATTATAAAAATAGCTGTCCTCAACAAAATTGAAGTAATTAGTTTGATCATAAATTAAATTATTTTCTACCAAGTATAAAACTAGTTTGTGGTTGTTTAACTCAATTTTTGAAACATACCTTAAATCAACATTTAAGGTATTATTATCGACAGTTGAATTTATTGAAATAGCAAGATTATTTTGTAAACTTATAAGGTTTTGAACTTCAGATACTTCATAAGGATCTACCCAAGAAATAGTTCTATTTAAACGTGCTGAAGGGAAGCCGCCTATTGATAGCTCTGACCTAAGATCTGATTCTAGATCAATGGTAAGTTGATCATTATTATGAATACCAACAACAGTGATATTATCCGTTAGCTCTCTTAACTCATCGATAGCATGAGCGACAGGCGGACAATAACCACACCATGTGCCTGTATAATCCTCAACCACAACTTTAGTTATAGGATCTACAATATCAAACACTTTTAGTTCAGTGGTAAAAATTTCGGCCTCAATCACATATTTAGCATATACCTGATGTGTGCCAAAGTTTTCAAAACTAGTCGTGTTACTATTAATTACTTGATCATCTACCACAAATTCAGTAATAGAATTTATATTATTGCCTTCTAAATCTATCATATTTAAATAAATAATTTGATTTTTAAGATATGACGACTCTACATTTAGCCCTAAGATTAAATCTGTAGATTGCGGTATTGGATTATCAAAATACTCTTGTGAACTACATCCAGATAATATAATAAAGGATAAAAAAGTATTAAGTAATAAACACCTCATAATTTAATTAAATTTAAATTGGAATGTAAAATTAAGCATAAATATTTAATTTAGTTCCTTTATTAAAAAAACAAAGTATCTTTACAAAAAACCAATTTAATGAAAAAATTAATTACTGTAATAACTATTATTTTTTCTGTTTCCGTAAACTCTCAAGCTGTTTTACCCGATTTGAACTTAACTATTTTGAACGGCGAAGAGGTAAGTATTAGATCCATATCCAGTGATGACAAAATAGCCGTAGTTTCATTATGGGCTACATGGTGCGTACCGTGTATTAAAGAATTAGATGCTATAAGTGAGTATTATGAAGAATGGAAAGAGGAAGTTGATTTTGAACTCTATGCAATTTCTACAGATGATAGTAGAACAATCAAAAGAGTAAATGCTATGGTTAATGGAAAAGGATGGGACTACAATATACTTTTAGATACTAATAACGAATTACAAAGATCACTTGGGGCATCTACTATTCCTTTAACATTGATTGTGAAAAATAATAAGATAGTTTACAGACATTCTGGCTATAGTTCAGGAGTTGAATTTGAATTGTTTGATAAAATAAAAGAATTAAAGTAATCACCATTTCTTATGAATAGATTTTTATTATTAATCGTATTACTTTTCTCATTAATAACAACATCTCAAAATACTGAAAACATATTTGGTAGTTTTGAAAGTAATTCTCAGCTTTTACAAGATGATAATGCTCTAAATTTCACTGCACCTGATGACAACTTTAGATCAAATAATTATTTTCAAATAAATTATGATATTGGTAAATTTTCATCTGGTATTCAATACGAAAGTTATTTACCAAACGCCATGTTGGGGTACTATCCAGAATATGATGGCAAA
>Ga0209406_1003231_pt1 | contig 10436 bp, 6 predicted proteins | sample COGITO_mtgs_1204_FD_184808 | JGI IMG/M metagenome (GOLD analysis project Ga0209406, IMG submission 184808) | Pelagic marine microbial communities from North Sea - COGITO_mtgs_120426 (SPAdes) (version 2) | ecosystem: Environmental > Aquatic > Marine > Epipelagic ...
TACCCCAGTGAGTCTAATAGAAGCTCAAGCTGCAAACCTACCAATTGTTTCAACTAACGTTGGCGGAATCGAAAATGTTATAATTGAGGGGGAAACAGCCTTATTATCGGACGTGACCAATGAGTTAGCTTTTTTCGAAAACTTAGCTTTAGTAGTAAACGACAGCCATCTTAGAAAATCAATGCAACAATGTGGATGGAATCACGTACAATGCAAATTCTCGTACAATCGATTAGCATTTGATATGAAACAATTGTACTTTGAGTTATTAGAAGCGGATAAGAAATAATACTTTTGCAACCATAGAAAGAAAAGATGAAACGTATACTATTTATTGCTGCTGTTATTTCTGCTTTATCGAGTTGTAAAATGCTGGATCCAAGTATTATGCTACAAACCCCTGAAGATTATCAGTTCAGCCAAATTCCAGATAGCGCTGGAACCGAATACAAATTGGCCGCAAACGACATCATTCAGTTCAAAATATTTTCAAATGATGGATTTCAACTTGTTGACATTGGGAATGCTCAGGCAATTAGAGCTCAAATAAACACATCTTACAAAATAGAATTCGATGGAACTACAAAACTTCCTGTTATCGGAAGGACCAAACTTGCTGGAATTACATTAAGAGAGTGTGAACTGTATCTTGAAGAACTATATTCCGAATTTTACAACTCACCATATGTAATTGTTAATGTAACCAATAGACGAGTAATTATTTTTCCTGGAAGTAGTGGAAGCGCCACCGTTCTTAATCTAACTAATGATAATACAACACTACTTGAAGCTATTGCTATGACTGGTGGTCTTGGGGGTGATGCAAAAGCAGCACAAATTAAGGTGATTCGAGGAGATAAAGAAAACCCAGATGTATATTTGGTGGATCTTTCTACAATTGCGGGGATGCGCGATGGCAGCATGGTACTTCAAGCTAATGATATAATTTATGTTGAACCAAGAGTTAGACCTGTAGTTGAAATCGTGGGTGAATTAAGTCCTATTGTGTCTCTTGTTTCTGTTACAACGTCGCTGCTTTCTACTATTTACAGTTTTTACGTGTTAAGCAACTTGCTAGGTCAATAAAATTTGGAACCTTCTTCAAACAATATAGAAGACACAAATTCTAATCGTCAGAATCTAAATCAAGAATTTGATTTAGGCCTTCTGATTCATATTGTCCGAAAAAACATAATTTGGTTTGTAATTTTTGCAGTTCTTAACTCATTAGGATATCTAATTTACCTGCGCTATACACAACCTTTATTTTCTGCCTCTGCATCACTTCAAATAAGTCAAGAAGATAGAGCAAACCAAATTTTGGAAGTCGACAAAATGTATGGTTCAAACGATATTTCTGCACAAATAGCATTAATTAAATCAAAAGAATTTCTTAGGATAGTTCTATCTGATTTACCGCTAGAAGAAAGTTATTTTGTAGAAGGTAAATTTTTAACCAATGAAAATTATTTGAGCTCGCCATTTTTTGTAAATTATACAATCAAAGACTCATTAATTCTGGGTCAATCAATTTACATTGATTTCTTGTCACAAAAAAAAGCCTTATTAACTATAAACAATGTTGAATATGCTATAGATATTGGGATTGTAAACAAATTGTTACCATTAGATATTAAAGTGGTCGTGCGAAATCATGAAGCAATAAATGCTACAAAAAACCTAGTCAATCAAAATAGGTTTTTCTTTACATTAAACGATATCAACTCGTTAATCAATTCATATTCAAAAAGAATCTCTGTTAAAATACTAAATTTATCTGCAAAAACTGTTCAAGTTAGTTTCCAAGATCACAACGCAAGAAAAGCGGCTGACGTCTCTCAAGCACTTGCAGAAGGTTATATCAAATATGATGTTGAAAAACGAAGAGAAAGTGCTGAAAACGTACTAAATTATATAAACAATCAACTCGCTGACGTGTACAGCACTCTTCAGTCTTCAGAAGGATCAATTCAACAGTTTAAAAAAGAGAATAAGCTTAGTAAATCAGATGGATTCACCACAATATATTTAGAACGATTAGGTGGTCTCGAGCAAGAATTAGTAACTCTCGAAATGGAAAACAAAATCCTTCAAGAAATTGAAAAGACAATTATTAAAGAAGGTAATGAAATCGATGTATACAGTCTGTTGCCGCTTCTCGTGGGAACCCAATTTGAGACAAGTATTTCTAGCTTAATCAATAATTTACACAAATTATTAATCAAAAAAGAAGAACTCTTATACGATGTTAAACTTAGTAATGAAACTATAAAATCAATTGATTATCAAATTGGCATCCAGAAAAAAATATTGATACAAAGTATCAAATCATTCATTATAAAACTTGAAAGTCGAATTTTAAACGTTCAATTAAAAGCAGAGGAATTTGAAAATAGTTTTTTGGAAATACCTACAAAAGAGCTAGAATTTGCAAGACTAGAAAGAGTATTTGCAATTAATGAACAATTTTACGAACTCCTTCTCCAAAAAAGAACAGAATATCAAATTTCTAAGGCAGGTTTCGTTCCAAACAATACTATTCTTGAAAGGTCATTTATTCCGTCCGTTCCTGTTTCTCCAAATAAACAAATTGCATTAGCTGTATCAATCTTGATTAGTGTTTTTTTAAGTAGCTTTCTTATAATAATTAAATACTTACTGCATAATACATTGAGCTCTATAGATGATATAATAAAAACTTCATCAACCAATCTCAGTGCCCTTGGCCTTGTTCCCAAATATAGAAGCGATATTCCTATTTCGCAATTAGTAGTTGATCGAAATCCTAAATCTATGATTGCAGAATCTTTCAGAGCACTTCGATCTAATATGCAATTTATTTCGAATACCCCGGGACCAAAAATTGCTGCTGTAACTTCCACAGTTTCTGGCGAAGGCAAAACTTTTATTGCGATTAATCTCGCTGGGATAATTGCTTTTACAGGAAAAAAGGTGGTTATTATAGATTTGGATATGCGAAAACCGAAAATTCATATTGGTTTCAACGCAAGCAACGAAATTGGAATGAGTACCCTGCTTATAAATAAAAATAGTATTGATGATTGTATTAGACGCAGTGAACTTGAAGGTCTGGACTTTATTACCGCTGGCCCTATCCCTCCAAACCCTTCAGAACTTATTATTAGTGCAAATCTTGACGAAATAATTGACCAATTAAAGGAGAGATACGACCTAGTAATGATAGACAATCCACCTGTCGGCTTAGTTACCGATGGAATAAAGTGTGTCCAAAAAGCAGATTATCCGATCTATATTTTTAGATCAGACTATTCCAAAAAATCGTTCGTAAATAGTGCCGATCGACTTATTAAGGAAAATGGAATATCCAAGCTTTCGTTCGTTATAAACAGTGTGGACCCCAACAGAAGTAACTATGGGTATGGTTATGGGTATGGTTATGGGTATGGGTATGGGTATGGGCAAGGTCAAAATAATGAGCAAATGTATGGGTATTATGATGATGAACCGGCAGAAAAAATTCCCTGGTACAAATCTATTTTTAATACGAAAACCTAATGAAGTGCAATACAACTAAACTTAACGATTTAATAGTTATTCAACCAACTATTTTTGAAGATAAAAGAGGTTACTTTTTCGAGTCATATAATGAAGATGAATTTATAAAAGCGGGAATTATTTGTCATTTTATTCAAGATAACCAGAGTAAATCGCAAAAAGGAGTGCTACGGGGACTACATTTTCAAAACCCACCTTATGCACAAGGAAAATTAGTTCGTGTTATTAGTGGTTCCGTTCTAGATGTTGCAGTTGACATCAGAAAGGATTCACCTACTTATGGCAAACATTTTTCAATTGAACTAACCGAGAAAAACAAAACAATGCTTTGGATACCGCCTGGATTCGCTCACGGCTTTGCTACCTTAGAAAACAATACAATCTTCTCTTATAAGTGCACGAACTTGTATAATAAAGAATCTGAAGAATGCATTTTTTGGAACGATCAGCACCTAAAAATTGACTGGCAATTAAACTCACCTATCCTTTCAGAAAAAGATAATAAAGGAACACCTTTTCAAGAATTTATCAGCTTGTTTTAGACGCAAAAAAAAGTAATTTCGCACCCGTAACTAAACCTTCATGCTAACAAAGATTTCCATAGAACAGCCGTCATTGTTATTCGCAATATATTTCGGGTACTTTCTTACTTCAATAGTATTTTCATTTTTATTGAATAAAGTTCTGTTAAAATTCTCAAGTAACCTAGGTATAAGAACCCATGATGTCAATTTGAGATGGAGTTCAGCGTCTAAACCCGCTTTTGGAGGCATCGGATTTTTTATTGTTTTTCTTATCTCTGGATCTATTTATAGCATATTGTTCGATATAGGTCCAGATGTCTTTAACTTAGAACTACTCGGCATTGTTACTGCGTCATCTATAGCGTTCATTATGGGTCTTGCTGATGATGCATATAATACTAAACCTTTACTAAAATTTGGAGCTCAACTCATGTGCGGAGTTATCCTAATATTCTCTGGAACATCTATTCAACTTTTCCCTAGCGAAATAGCTAATTACGCTCTAACAATTTTTTGGGTTGTGGGTATGATGAACTCCATTAACATGTTAGATAACATGGACGGAATCGCGACAACAGTGTCAATATTCACTTTACTTGCTGCAATATTAACAATCTTTCTTTCTTCAAAGGATTATACGAATTTCCATCTACTAGTACTTTTAGGCGTAATGGGTTCTTTAGTTGGCTTTTTATTTTTCAATTGGCATCCGTCAAAAATGTTTATGGGAGATACCGGAAGTCAGTTTTTAGGAGTATTCCTTGCCGCTATCGGAATCATCTATTTCTGGAATAATAAAGGAGTTAGCGGAGACGATGCGCATACAAGACAGATTGTTATAGCATTATTAGCATTTATAATGCCAATTATTGACACAACTGCAGTTACAATAAATCGATTAAGAAAAGGAATACCACCATATGTTGGAGGAAAAGATCACACCACTCACCACCTATCTTATTTGGGTTATACTGACGATAAAGTTGGACTTATATTTGGTGGGCTTTCTTTAGGCTCTGTATTCTTAATTTTTGTAATCTTAAAGATAATATCGCAATGGAATTATTGGCACGCTGCATTATTCTTTGTATATTTTTTAATTGTTTTCGGTATTTTTTACAGAAATACACTTGTGTCTTCTCCACCTATTTTTAGTGAAGAAAAGGAGAAAGAGAAACCTTGAAAAATAAAAAAATAATTTATTCGCTAGCAGCGGTTGTGCTACTATTTGGAGGACTTAAGTTCTTTAGTTTCTCATCCTATAACGAACAGGACGACATTAAACACCAGGATAGTTTCAATGCCAATTACAAGATATTTTCGTTGAATATTCCAAAAAATATGAATTTTGCTTCGGAATCTGTTCCTATTCAAAATTTCGATGTTCGAGAAAAATTGGATAGAGAACTACTTGTTAACACATACTGGCAATCTCAGTCAATATTGTTTCAAAAACGATCAAAAAGATGGTTCTCGATTATTGAACCAATTTTACAAAATTACGAAATACCAGAAGATTTCAAATATCTTGCAATAATCGAAAGTGGCTTAACCAATGTTGTATCTCCAGCTGGTGCAACAGGGTTTTGGCAAATAATGAAGCCAACGGGAATAGAGTATGGATTGGAAATCAACAAAGAAGTGGATGAGCGATATCATGTCGAAAAAAGTACTCATGCTGCCTGTAAATACCTGCTTGAAGCACACAACAAATTTGGTAGCTGGACACTTGCTGCTGCTGCATACAATATGGGGATGCAGGGATTATCAAAACAACTTAAAAGGCAAAAAGTTAACTCCTACTATAACCTATTATTAAATATTGAAACAGGAAGATATTTGTACCGAATACTTGCTGTTAAAGAAATATTGTCAACTCCAGAGAAATATGGATTTCAGGTGCGTGAAAAAGATAAATATCCTGTAATAGAGACTTACAAGGTTACTATTGACTCATCTATCACCGATTTTGCAGATTATGCCTATACCTATAAAATTAGCTATAAAACACTTAAAATATTTAACCCTTGGTTAAGGCAATCCTACTTAAAAAATGAATCTGGAAAGTCATACCAAATTGAAATACCGAAAGATACATCACTTGTTGGAACAATTCATAGAGAATTATTTCCTGATACCCTGAAAACTGATAAATTAGACACATTAATTTCTCCTTTCTTGATTGATTCTGTTAAGATTGATTAACAGATGAATAACGTCGAAATACTTGAAGGTGAGTTTTTAGAAATAGTTGGTGCAAGAGAGCACAATCTTAAAAATTTAAATCTTAAAATACCGCGTAACCAACTTGTTGTCATTACAGGATTAAGCGGAAGTGGTAAGTCTTCTTTGGCATTTGATACAATATACGCAGAAGGGCAACGAAGATATATTGAAAGTTTTGGCTCTTACGCGAGGCAGTTCCTAGGATCATTAGAACGGCCTGATGTTGACAAAATTACTGGACTAAGTCCAGTAATTTCTATAGAACAAAAAACGGTTAATAAAAATCCCCGCTCAACTGTCGGTACCATAACGGAGATCTATGATTTCCTGAGGCTACTATTCGCTAGTACCGGAGAAGCATACTCATATAAAACTGGAGAAAAAATGGTTCAATATTCTGACAATCAGATTATTGAACTTATTTTAACTAAGTTCAAAAACAAGAAAGTATTGCTTCTTTCTCCCGTGATTAAAGGTCGAAAGGGCCACTACAGGGAACTTTTCGAACAAATTAGAAAACAAGGGTTTACTAAAGTAAAAATTGATGGAAAAATTGTAGATATTACTCCGAGTATGCGATTAGACCGATATAAAGTTCACGATATCGACATAGTAATAGACCGGCTTCAAGTTTCTGACGAGAGTAAAAAACGTATTGACGATTCACTTCAAACTTGTATGAAACATGGCAAAGGATCTATAATTGTGCAAGATTTCGAATCAGATAAATCACAGTTCTTTAGTCGCTCATTAATGTGTCCAACTACGGGTATAGCCTATGATGAACCTGCACCAAATACATTTTCGTTTAATTCACCTTATGGTGCATGCCCTGCATGCAATGGACTTGGAACAATAGCTGAAATTAGCTTAAACAAAGTAATACCCAAGCCTGAGTTGTCAATTAAAAAAGGAGGTATAGCACCGATTGGAGAATACAAAAACAGCTGGATTTTCAACCAAATTGATGCGATTTCAAAAAAATTTAATTTCAAATTAACCACACCTATTCAAGACCTTCCAGAAGAAGCAATCAATACAATTCTTTTTGGTTCAGAAGAGTCATTCTCTGTTGAACTAAGTGATGCTGGTGTAACAAAGACTTACAACATTAACTTCGAAGGGGTTATTAATTTTGTGTCCAGACAATACAAAGAAAAACCGTCTCCATCATTAGCTAGATGGGCTCAGAGTTTTATGAATAAAAACATCTGTTCTACTTGCAACGGTGCTCGACTAAAAACAGAGTCTCTTTTCTTCAAAATTGATGAGAAAAATATCGCAGAATTGGCTTCAATGGACATAAGTGATTTCAGCCTTTGGTTCACGAATATTGAATCACGCCTTACAAAAAATCAAAACATTATCGCGAAAGAAATTCTTAAAGAAATTAGAAACAGATCCAGCTTTTTACTAGATGTTGGCCTTGATTATCTTTCGTTAAACAGAAGCTCACAAACCCTCTCAGGCGGAGAAGCTCAACGTATAAGACTTGCCACTCAAATTGGTTCTCAACTTGTTGGAGTTCTCTATATATTGGATGAACCAAGTATTGGCTTGCACCAACGAGATAATGTGAAATTGATTGAAGCACTAAAAAATCTGCGAGATATCGGAAATTCAATTATTGTTGTAGAACACGACAAAGAAATGATGAAAGCTGCTGATTATGTTATCGATATTGGTCCGAAAGCAGGGCTTCATGGTGGTGAAATTGTTTCACAAGGGTCTTATCGAGAAATATTAAAACACGATAGTCTCACTAGCAAGTATCTAAACGGTTCTAAAGAAATTATTATTCCTAAAAGAAGAAGAAAAGGTAATGGTAAAAAACTCACACTCAAAGGCGCTAACGGTAACAATCTTCAAAAAGTAGACTTAGAAATTCCCCTAGGTAAATTTGTATGTGTCACTGGAGTTTCTGGAAGTGGCAAATCGACCCTTATTAACTCTACTCTATACCCTGCACTTTGTTTGGAATATTACCGTTCAGTAAAAACACCGCTGCCTTACGCTAAGATTAATGGTCTAAAAAATCTAGATAAGGTAATTGAAATTGACCAATCCCCAATTGGAAGAACCCCTCGGTCAAATCCAGCTACATATACTGGAGTATTTTCCGATATTCGAGAACTTTTTACCCGTGTTCCAGAAGCTAAAATCAGAGGTTACAAACCTGGAAGATTCTCCTTTAACGTTAAGGGTGGGCGCTGCGAAACCTGCAGAGGGGGTGGCGTAAAAAGAATCGAAATGAACTTCTTACCTGATGTTTATGTAGAATGCGAAACCTGCAATGGAAAGAGATACAATAGGGAGACATTAGAAGTTCGATACAAAGGAAAATCTATAAATGATGTGTTAAATATGACCATCAACCAAGCGGTAGACTTCTTTGAGAAAATACCTAACATTATCAATCGAATTAAAACAATTCAAAGTGTTGGTTTAGGTTACATTACTCTTGGCCAGCAATCTACTACGCTCTCTGGCGGAGAGGCTCAAAGAGTTAAATTAGCAACTGAACTAAGTAAGAGAGGAACTGGTAATACGATGTACATTTTAGATGAACCAACAACCGGTTTGCATTTTGAAGACATCAGAATATTACTAGAAGTACTTGACCGATTAGTTAATCAAGGTAATACGGTAATTGTGATTGAGCACAACCTGGATATTATTAAAGTTGCAGACCACGTAATTGATCTTGGGCCTGATGGAGGAAGAAAAGGTGGAAAAATTGTGGCAACCGGAACACCAGAACAAATCGCAAAGAATAAAGAAAGCATTACAGGATGTTTTCTTAATATGGAGATGTAATTGATTATCGCATTTTCAAAAGTCGTCAACTCATAATTATCTGATAAATGTCATGACTAACTCTTGCTAATAGCAAGCCAAAAGAAGAATTAATTGAGTACAGCAATAGAGAAAATAGAAATTTATCTACTTATTAATCATGTAAATTTAGTGACATCAATCGAATTTCACCGTCCAATTATTACATTAAATATTTCAAAGAAAGTAATTAACACTATTAATCAAATTGTTGGTAACTATTGATTATTTAATTTCCATTAACAGGCTGTGTTAATTTATTTTCGTTGACCAAATTCAATAAATATGCTTAAAAAAACATCACTTATCAGTTCATTTATTTTAGTTAGTTTAATTGGGTTTTCTCAAGAAGGAATGGAAGATGGCTTAACAGCAAAAGAAAGAACCTTTAGTGATTCCATTTCTGCTGTGAATGAAGCTAGCGAAGAAAATGCTGCAGCAATGAACGCGTACAACGCTGGTATTAAAGCGTTCCAAGCCAAAAACTATACAGTTGCAATTCAAAATTTTGACAAAGCCATTGCAGGTAGCCCTGATTTTGTGGATGCACATTTCAATAAAGGAATGGCAGAAATGGAAGGAGGAAAGGAAAAAAATGCCATTACTACCTTCGATAAGGTTCTGGAACTAGAAGCTACAAACTCCAAATCTTATGTAAAAAAAGGAGAGTGTTATACAACTCTTGGTGACTATAAAATGGCCATACGAAACTTCGAACAGGCTGCTAACTTGGATCCTGATAATGAAAAAATACCTTATGCAATTGGCGATGTGTACTTTTTAAGTGAACAATACGAAACGGCTATCGAACAATTCACAAAGGCTATTGCTTTAAAGCCTGACTATGCTTACGCGTATAATGACAGAGGAAGTAGCTATAGAATGGTAGAGAACTACTCCCTCGCAGTTAATGATTACAATAAAGCGGCATCACTTGAACCAAAACTAGCTTTTGTCTACAACAATATTGGAGCGATAAAAAAGAAACAAAAAGATTATCCCGGAGCTATTTCGGCTTACCAAAAAGCTATCACAGCCGATGAAAAATTCTATTTAGCATACAATAATCGAGGAAGTATTTATTTCGAACAAGGAAAGTATGTCGAAGCTGAAAAAGATTTTAAAGCTGCAATTGCAATGAATCCAAAATATGCGCCTCCGTATAATAGCATTTCTGCTATCAGATTTAAACAAGAAAAATACAAAGAAGCTGAAGCTGAAGCGGAAAAAGCTATTAAGATTGATGAAGATTACGCGAGCGCATATGTAAACAGAGGTGTTGCAAGAGAAATGCTTAGAAACCAAGAAGGAGCT
>Ga0209406_1003236_pt1 | contig 10428 bp, 5 predicted proteins | sample COGITO_mtgs_1204_FD_184808 | JGI IMG/M metagenome (GOLD analysis project Ga0209406, IMG submission 184808) | Pelagic marine microbial communities from North Sea - COGITO_mtgs_120426 (SPAdes) (version 2) | ecosystem: Environmental > Aquatic > Marine > Epipelagic ...
CTTCCGTATCCACCAGCCTGCTCAGCAAAGTTCACTAGAGATTGCATCATTTCACTACTTTCTTTTGGGAATAACATTGCTAGTAGTTGAGCTTGAGTTCTGTATGTATCCCATACACTGAATGAGCTGTAATGTTCATTCCCATTTGAATTATTATAAACTTTAAAATCAGCGCCCATGTAGTCTCCATTTACATCGCTAACAATATTAGGGTGAATTAAAGAGTGGTAAAAATTTGTATAAAACTGAACTTTTTTATCATCGTTTGAAGTGGAAATTTTTATTTTACCAAGATGATTATTCCAAACCTTTTGAGTGTTATTTAAGTATTCATCAAAAGAGATGTTTAAATTTTCTGACTTTAAATTTTCCTTGGCATTTTCTATAGAGACAAAAGAAATAGCTATTCTATAATTAACTTCTTTATTTTTATCAGTACTAAATGTGAAAAAAGCTCCAGAGTTTTTCCCATCATTAATAAGACTTTGTGTTAATTCATTTCCCCTCCAAGTTCCTAATTTATTTGCAGGTCTGTCAAATTCTGCTGCAAAATATACTTTATATGGAGTTTCAGTTCCACAAAATTCTCCACCTTCAGTGAATCCTTCACAAGTTGAGTTTGAAGTAATATTTACAAAAGAGCTTTTGATATATTTTTCATTTGATGAATTTACACCGGAACCAATAATTACTGTACCATTTTTAGAATTTTTAAAATCAAACTGGGCTATAGCTGATCTTTTTGTGACTGTAAGCCTACTAGTAATATCTTTTTTTGAATTAACAGACAAATATCCGGCAGATGAACTGTTAATTTCAGTAAAAGGTTCGAGTGAATTCATGTCAAATGGAGAGTCCTCTAAATTTCCCGCTATAGGTACAACAGGAAAATTACCCATATTTGAGCAACCTGCTCCACTAAGCTGAGTAACTACAAATCCCTTTTGTGGCGAAAAAAAACTTGGAGTAAATTGAAGCATTCCAAAAGGATATGTAGCTCCAATGAAAGAATATCCACAAGCTAATGACTCCCCTTTAGTTCCAATTCGAGTATCTACAATTTCAGACAATTGCTGAGAAAAAGTAGCAGAAAAAAATAAAAATAAAAAATAGAATATTGTTCTTTTGTACTTCAATTTGATTGAGTTTAATTAATTAGCTGGAATTGCTCCCATTCCACGAAATTCCATTTCAATAAATTGACATGCACTACCTCCGACAGTAGAAACAAACCTAATTCTTATAAATCTTACCATCGGCCCTGCAGGAATATCGAATTCCGAAGAACTTGAATTTGCTCCATCAATGTTCTGAGTTGTTATTAATTGCCAACCTGCGTTTTCAAAATCTGATGTCAAAACAGGGTCAGAAATAACATTATTTCCTGAACTTTCAAAAACAGGAAGTGTTTCAGCTCCATCTAAATTTAGCCTTCCCCAAATTTCGAGTTGGGTTGGGTTATTTCCAGCAAAACTGATTGTCGGCCTGTAATGTAAATTGGCTTTAGCGAGCTGGGTTGTAACCCCAAGATCAACTGTAAAATGACCTGGAACTGAGTTTTCTCCAGAGTGGTAGCCATTAGAATCCCCAAACCAAAAACTGTTGTTATCCCACAGATACTCTGAGGGGTTTGCTCCGTAGAAGTTGCCTGGGTTGTCACTGGGCATACCAACTAATTCGAAATTGTTTTTTTCTAATTCAATAGCTTCTGTGTTTTCACCATAAAAGGTAAGCTCTTTTAACTGCGCGCTTTGACCTCCAACCGATCCTGTTACTCTGTATCGAATATATCGCATTTGACTAGAAGCTGGTGGTATAATAAAACTGTGACTATTTTCATTTAAACCATCTATTTCACCCTCATATAATAATTGCCAACCAACACTTATAAACTCACTTTCAGTTCCAGAGGGAGTTTGAGAAAAAGCTATATTGTCTCTACCCCATATTTGTATTTCAGTTGGATTGTTATCTGAATTAAGAGTTGGGTCAACTAAGTTAAGTTTGACTTTTCTTAGGTCAGTTTTAACACCTAAATCTACTGTAAAATGATGTGGAATACTATTAGGGCCAGAGTGATAGGTGTTTACAGCATTTGCTGTTGAAAATCCATCACCATCAAATAAATACTGTTCAGGGTCAGCACCGTTATAAGTGCCAGGATTATCGCTAGGCATGTTAACCAGTCTAATAAAATCTTTATTAATTTCTGTATAAGGTAAATCAGGCAGAGTATATTCTAAAGGTTCTAATGCAATAGAGTCTATTCCAAATAGTCCTGATTGTATAACCGAGGTGGTTATCATACTGCCAAGTGGTTTTAAATTTATTAATTTTACTCTATTATCCTCATAAAATAATGTATCAGTGATGATTTCATTTTCTTCATTTTCATAGTCAATTAAAGTATATATTACAAACTCAGATTCTGCATTTCCATAAAAGTTCACATAATTCCCATCAGGTTGAAAAGAATAATCTAAGACCTCTCGAGGGTTTTGGTCTGAGATAAACTCATCCCCAATTACATTACCAGCAACTGTTTGAGAAACAGATAAATTTCCATTAGGGTCTTGAGTGTATACATTAAATTCATAACTACCCTCTTCTAAATCTTCAATTATAACAGAGAATATATCAGATAAATTTTCTTCAATTGGGTAGCTTATTATTTGGTCTTCATACTCAATAGTAATTTGATTAGAAGTACCTAAAAATTGTGTGTATCCTTCTAATTGTGCTCGGTAATAACCAGGTCTAATTTTAAGAGTATCGAGTTTACCAGCATATATAATTTCTCCATTTAAATATTCATCATGAATGGAATCCATATCACTACAGGATATATAAATTAATGAACTAGCTAAAACTAGATTTAAAAATTTAAAATTTTGTAAAATGTATGCTAATCTATTTAACATGTTTTTTTAATTAATTAATTACTGTTCCCCAAAATGACAGCTCTCCAATTACAGAAACCATCTGGTTATTCCAAGATTCAAGGTTTACAAATCGTATATAACGAATATCATATTGACGAGCATCAAAGGAAAACACAAAATCTTCTCCATTATCTTGAAATTCATAATCCTCTGCGGTGTTAGACCCTGGAGGTAATCCAGAGGGTTTAAATGATTCGAAATATCCCAAGTCTATCCAACCATCACCAGGGCTGTCAGGGTCGTAAATAGGTAAACTATTCAGGTTTTCTCTGCCATAAATTTTAAACCTTTTTGGATTGCCATGCTTATATAGTTCGCTACCACCCCTTTGGTAGAGTTTAAATCTATTTAATTTAGCTGTTTGACCTAAGTCAAGTGTAAATTGGTGAGGCAATGGTAAGAAATTAGTATGGCCACAGTTCCATTGACTACTCCATGATCCATCCCATATTTGATTAGCCGAAAAACCGTATTCACTAAAACTTTCGTCTCCAGGCATTGACTCTACAGACCAATAAACTTTTTCTAAAAAGATATCCTCAAGAGGAGTTACTTCAAAAGAGCGCCTTATTGTTTGATTTCCCCATCTGTCTTCAACATATATTACAAAGATTGTTGACTCTGGATCATAACCTCTAAAACTGTACGAACTATTTGCTTGACTTGTGTAGAAAGACTCCTTAAATTCTAATTCACCATCTGAGTTTTGAACAGACATATTAAGCGAAACTTCAGCTCTAGTTGGATTTAAATAAGATATGTTTATACCTCCAAAATCTTCTAATCCTTCAATTGATTCTAAAATTGCATGTATTGGTGCTTCCATTGGGGATATTTCAACAGTTACAGCTTCTGATTCATTATCTCCTATATCAACAGCTCGGATTTCAACTGGATATTGACCAACTTGACCAAAGCCTGTTATACCTAAGGTGTCAATGAATGAGGAAACAATAACTTGTTTTTCGGTTCCATTCTCATCATCATATGATCCTTTAATGTATAGTAAATCTTCATCACTAGGTGGAGTAAATTGTATAATAGCTCCTCCTGCAATATTTTCTACAGAGTTAACTGTAACTTTACCTGGTGGAGTTCCGTCAGACCCATTTGCGCTATGAAGAGGTTCCTCAGAGCAGTTAATTAACATTATAGCAAGAGATAAAACGCAAAAAGCTGAAATAAATCTCATATTGTATTTTTTTTCTTTATTTATCATAAAATAATTTTATTACCATCCAGGATTTTGAACTAAATTAGGATTTCTTAATAATTCGTTTTGGCTAATTGGCCATAGATAATCCTTAATTAAATAGTTTCTATAATATATATTTTCTACTTCATAAAAGCCTTCTACGTCAGGTCTAAAGATATTCCAGCCTCTAATAGGTTGGCTAAAATATTCATCTGCTAATTTCCATCTACGCAAATCCCAATATCGATGACCTTCTAAAGCTAGTTCAATCATTCTTTCTTGATGTATAATATCCCTCATTCCCTCTTTTGAACTTGGTTTAGAAGGATTGCTAGAATAAAGTTGCCAAGTATTAACAAGGTCTCCACCATCATCAAGCCCAGCTTTATCTCTAACTTTTTGGATATATTCATACACTTCTGAGTCAGGTGATTCTTTAACTTCGTTTAAAGCTTCTGCATACATTAAATATAAATCAGATAGTCTAATAATTGGAAATGAATAACCTTTAATTGTCGACCCTTGCTGAGTGATAACATTCTCATAATGCACTAATTTTTTAGCAAAATAACCAGTAATTGAATATATTTCAAACCCTTGTTTCCCAGACAGTGCTCCTGCTTTAGCATCTAAATAAGGTATATTATTGATATTGGTAGTTTCTAAAGAAAACCATTTCCCACCATCAAATCCAATTGTAGAATAAAACCTAGGTTCTCTGTAAGTGTGTAGCTTGGCTGTATTATAATTATCTTCTAAATAAAACTCGTGATAATTTTCACCATTTTCATCTAATACTGGAGTTGAAACAACATCATATCTTTCTGAATAATTCCAGTAAATATCTTCATTTAATGGAACACCATTTTTTGAGTAGAATGTCTCTACCATGTTAAGAGTTGGTGCATGTGATTTTTTAGTATAACCAAATAATGCAGAGTGGTCAGCAGTCCATCTAGGCTGACACCACATTTGTAAATCTCCAGTCCATTCCGGCCCATATGCCCAGATAATCTCTGGATTAAATGACTCTGTTATCGCGGCTCTTTGACTTAGTTCTTCAATTACTTGTTCACTGAGTTCTCCATTAATGGGGACTTGTTGGGTAAACTCATAAAGTTGATGGCCATTAGATTCAGCACTTTCTATAGCTTCATATAATGCATCTTTAGCAAGCATCCATTTCTGAGGGTCATATGTTTGATTAACTAGACTATTTCCTTGACTATCAACAAGGCTATTAAAATCTTCATTACCATTAAAAATAGGGCTAGCATTTAAAACTAAAATTTTTGCTTTCAATGCCTTAGCAACTGGCATCGTAACTCTACCTTGTTCGGTGTATATGTAGTTAATTACTCCAGGAAGATTCTCCCCTTCAATTACTTCGTCTAGTAATTGAACTAAATAATTTACAACATCATCAACTGGGTCTCTAAATACATTGGTTTCTTCAGCACTTGCTCCAACACTTATATTATTTTCAACAATTGGAATAGGGCCATACATTTGCAAAAGCCAAAAGTGATAAAATGCCTTTAATACTTTAACCTCGTCAAGCCATCTAAGCCTTTCTTGCTCTTCCAACCCAGGGACTGTAACCAAGTTGTCTAAAAATATATTGCAATCTCTAAGTGCGTTGAATAGACTATGAGGAGCACCTCTGCCTCCTTCCCAATAGTTTAAATATGGGCTAGAAACGTTTTGCATACCTTTTGCAAGTCTAAAACTCGTTTCATTGTTCATATAAAAATCATTCTCTGCATAATACCAAACTTCATCTCCGGCAAGCATTGAAAAATTCTGAACTACATTCGCATGTTCTGGAATATATGTGTAGCAAGTTGCTAAAAAGTTTAAAGCCGTAGCTCTGTTATTAAAAGCGATATCTATTGTTGGAATGTTATCAGGAATAACATCAAGATAATCATCCTTACAAGAAGAAAAAAGTATAATTAATATGAAGTAATAATTTTTCATTTTAAATAATTAAAAATTTATATTTAATCCCAAGTTAGCTCCCTGTTGAATAGGGTATCCTAAGCCATTTCCACCCATTTCTATATCCCACAATTTAAATTTACTAAAGGTTAATAAGTTAGTTCCACTAACGTATATTCTACCGGCTGAAAATCCAAGTTTTTCAGTCAATTTATCTGTAAAAGAATAACCAAATTCAATTGACTTTAATCTTAAAAAAGCTCCATCTCTTAACCACCATGTACTATTTCTATTGTTATTGTCGATCAGCTGATCTGATAATCTAGGCCATGAAGCATAAAGATTTCTATCATTTTCAGACCAATGATCATTAGCCCATGCGGAAAGTAATGCGTTATTTCCAATGGCGCTTCCGCTTGTATCGATAAACGGAGATGTGTTATATGCATCTACAAAAAATGATGATCTAGCAGAACCTTGAAAGAAAAATGAGAAATCAAAGTTTCTATAACTAGCGGATGTTCCAAAACCATAAATTATTTCTGGGGTTGTTGGATATCCAATTGGTACCTCATCATTAATGTCAATAATTCCGTCATTATTAATGTCTTTATATTTTATATCCCCAGCCATATAATCTCCAAAAGTCTGAATTGGAGAGTTTGCAATGTCTGCTTCATCTATAAATAATCGCTCTGCTATATAACCAAAAGGTTGAGACAAGTTAAGGCCAATTCTAGATCTCCATGGAAGTCCTGCTGTTACATAGTCTAACTCTTCAAAGACTTCGTATTTACTTGTTGCGAAAGAAAAATTAGCTCTAACTGCCACAAAAAAATCATTAGTGACATTGTCTTTATAGTCTAAAGACATCTCAAACCCTTTAGATGAAGCTTCTCCAACATTTGCTCTTGTAGGAGACTGTAATCCCATAGATGCTGGTACTTGTGCTCTGTCCATTAATATGTTAGATCTATATTCTGTAAAATAATCAGCTTGAATATCAACTTTGCCAAATAATCCTAATTCAAAACCTACATTCAGCATTTTTGCTTTTTCCCAAGTTATTTGATCATTTGCATATCGGTCTATACTAACTCCGTTAATATAGTTGCTAAATTCATTGCCAAATGGAGCTCCCATTGAACCGTCATTTAGATTAACCTGAGAGATATAAAAGAATCTATCTTCTGCACTTCCAATTTGATCATTTCCTACTAAACCATAGGTGCTCTTAAATTTTAATTTTGTTATTACATCACTAGCGCTCATAAAGCTCTCGTTAGAAATATACCAGCCGATCCCAAATGATGGGAAAAATCCAAATCTTTCAGACTTTGCAAATCTTTCAGAACCATTATATCCAAAATTGAATTCAGAAAAATATCTTTCGTCGTAAGCATAAGTAAACCTACCTGAGACTCCTAAGTTTCTATATGGTAAAGACCTTTGAAGGTCTCCAGCATTAGCGTATTTTAATTCTCTAGAGATACCTATTATCATCCCAGATATTTCGTGGATTTCATCAATAGTTGTATTATAATTTAATGAGGCTTCAAAATACGTGGCATTCGTAATAACTTTATTGCCTTCATTGTACTCTAAATATTCAGTTCCTTGGTTTGGATTTAAAGCGATTAAAGTGTACTGATCGCTTTGAAAATCATAGTTTCCTAGAGTATAATAAAATGGGTTATACTTTCTTTCCAGATTATAAAATGAATATCGGGAGGTGTTGCCTAAAATTCTAGCATTTAATCCCTCAGCTATAAAACCTAAATCTTGTTTAACCTCAACTGTAGCTAGAAAGTTATTATAACTCTCATCTTTGTATCCCCTAATCATATCAGCATAGGGATTCAAATAATCCCCAAATTGACCATAATTACCAAATAATATATGTGTAGAGTTTTGAAATTGAAGGTCGGGCTCATAAAATCTAGGATACAAAACAGGGTTTGTTTGCATTGCTTTTTGATATATAGCTGCTCCACCATCTAATGGTCCAATATAATCATCAAAGTTTCCGTTAAATTTTAGTGCAACTTCAGTTGTTGGTGTGAGGTTTACATTAACATTTGACCTAAGTGAAATTCGTTTAAAATTAATGTTATTATTAAAATTATTTTGTGGGTCAATCTTAAGGTTCCCATTATCAGTGTTTACAGTAGCTGCTAAATAATATCTTGCCACTTTGCCACCACCACTAACATTGAAATTAAATCGACTGTTTAAAGTGTAATCTTCCAGTAATTCATCAAACCAATTTACTGTTGGATATGCCATAATATTTCTATTTGGATCTTGAGAAATAAGAATCTTTTCTAAAGAATAAATTCTTCCACCAAGTGGATTTCTTGTGGCCAATGCTTCATTGTGTAAAGTCATATAAGTAACAGGGTCTGCTATTTCTAAAGATTTTGTTGGTGCAGAGTAGGCTTTCTCATAACGAACATTAATTTTAACAACGCCTTCTTTACCTTCTTTAGTTGTAACTAAAATTACACCATTCGCTCCTCTTGCACCATACAGTGCAGTAGCAGTTGCATCTTTCATTATAGAAAAACTTGCGATATCATCAGGTTGTAATCTTGCCAAGTCTGTAGAAGTAGTTTCAATTCCATCAATTAGAATCAATGGAGATCTTGCGTACCCAAAAGTACTAACACCACGAATAAAAAATTCAGCATTATCGCGACCTGGTTCACCACTTCTTTGATAAGAAATAACTCCAGCTACCCTACCAGCAATTGAAGATGTTAAATTACTAGTGGGAACGCGTAATTCTTCTGGGTTAATACTTGTTACTGCAGCAATAACACTTGCCTTTTTTTGAGTCCCGTATGCAACAACTGTTACCTCGTCCAACCCTAATAAGTCTTCCTCTAAAGTTACCTCTAAATTATTATCTTTACTTTCAACTTTTTTAGTGATAAAACCTACATAACTAAATATAATCATTGACTCATCATCAATTGAAATAGTAAACTTTCCGTCAAAATCTGAAATTGTCCCATTATTTTTTTGAGTCTCTTGTAATATATTGACCCCTGGAATTGGGTTACCATAAGAATCATTAACAACACCTGAAATAATTTTTTCTTGGCCAACTAAATTTGAAACAAAGATGAAGAACACAAAAAAGAACATCCTTATTAAACTAGAACTTGTTTTTTTTAAATTTAGGACCATAATTAAAAAAAGAAAGTATTTATATTAAATTATACAAGCAAATTAATTATTCTTTATGTGACACGTTGAAAAAATTACTGGACATTACATTTGCTTGTAATTTTCAACTACAACGTTTTCGTTTTTTTTTAAATTTCCTTTCAAATATAGATAAAAATTGTATATTTAATGAAATCGATGATTAAATATTAAGAATTTTATATTCTAATTATCTAATCATTACATTATTAACAACTTATACGAGTTATTAAATTTTAAGCCTATGAAAAAAAAATTCTTTATTTTAATGATTATTTTTACCTCAACCTTAGCTGCCCAGGAGGAAACCTATCCTGTTAATATTGCAGATGGCAATAATATTATCATTGCCAATGGTGCGACCTTAGACATAGCTGGATTGGAATTAACTCCAAATGCAGATTATACTATCGTTGGAGAAAACTATGTAGATATAGAATCTGAAGTTATTACCATTAATGGCAATGAATCCATGTCTAAAAGTTATACTACAGGAGTTAGCCTAGAGGGCTACACTGGTACAATTTTATATAACTACTCGGACGAGGATATGAACGGTGTTTCACACACAGCATCCTTATATGTATTGAATTCTGCAGATGAATGGATTCAATTCGAAGATGAAGATTCTGAGGACAACACTATAACCTACACTTTTACAGACCCTTTAGAAATAAAGGAAGTGACAGCAGGAGTGCAAGCTGGACTATCCACGATAGAAACGCAAGTTCCAGGAATTAGAATATATCCAAATCCTTCTTCCTCTACTGTAAATGTAGATTACACTGAAGATTTAGAAATAACTTTGTTTAATATTTTAGGACAACAAATTCTAAAAACAAATTCTAAAACTATTAATATCTCAAACTTAGAAAAAGGAACTTACTTTCTATTTACTGAGGATGAAAATAAATCAATTACTAACTTTAAATTAATTAAAAAATGAAAAAAATTACAATATTATTTTTAGCAACTTTTGCTTTAGTTGCTAACGAGGCGTTTTCACAAATTCCTGATCAAGATAAAAAATCAGCAATTGTATTTGTTGAGAATGGTGACCAACAGCCATTTAACGGACAAGTTTACAGATCAAGTGCTCAAGGCGGAGCTTCTAGAAGTGGAAACGGAAATTCTAATGGT
>Ga0209406_1003260_pt1 | contig 10397 bp, 6 predicted proteins | sample COGITO_mtgs_1204_FD_184808 | JGI IMG/M metagenome (GOLD analysis project Ga0209406, IMG submission 184808) | Pelagic marine microbial communities from North Sea - COGITO_mtgs_120426 (SPAdes) (version 2) | ecosystem: Environmental > Aquatic > Marine > Epipelagic ...
ATTTATATCTATGTAGATCTCACCAACATGAATGGAAGGTATGGGTATTTGATAGATGTGATAGAAAAGAAAAACCCTGAATATCAAGAAGAGGTTTTCATTAAACTACTTAAAGGTTTAGTCCATTTTTTGAATCATGGTCAAACGTATAAGATAAGCATTGACGAGTCAACACTTTTGAACTTACCAGCAACTTTAAGAGGACGCTATTTAGGTTTTCAAATTTTATATGCTTCCCAAATCTCTGACCAAAATTTAGAACAATATTACTGGAGTTTGTTTTTTAATTTAATCGCTGAAGATACCGATATAAGAAATTATTTACATGAATTTATTCATCATTTACTTTTAGCCAAACGATTTCAAAAAATAGACTTTATCATGCGGAAGTATTATGAAGATGTTTTAGACATATTTCATGTTCACAACTATCTTGATGTATTTCTTTACAATCTTATAGATGCAATGTTTAGCTTAAGATCATCTGACATCAAAAGAGCTAAAATTATATTTAAGAATTTAGAGAGAGACAAGATTTTGTATGATTCATATTGTGATTATTACTTAATATTTTATAACATCACCGGTTATCACTTAAGCGATAGTCAACTAGAAAAAAATAAATTCAAACAAGAGTATTTAAATTTAAAAGAGCTGACTGGTTTTATGCTATTTAGTGAAGACTACCTCTTACATTTTTTTGAATCCTAGTATTTTACTGTTTAGCCACATCACCAAAAATGTCCTACACCCTTCAACAAATTACCTTTATCGAAATAATTGACATAATAAAAATATATTATTTATTTTTGGTTAGATCAATAACAATTCCTTATACAGTAAGTAATTAACAAAAAAATAAAATTTTAAATATGAATTTTAAATATCTTTTCTTAATTGGGTTCCTAGCAGTACTATCGCAAGATGCTTTTACGCAAGAAACAGGCCCTAATAACTGGCGTGTTTTTGCATCTATAACACGTTATGACAAAGCGAATCTTGAATTAAAGTTACACATGAAAGCTAACAACAGAGTCGTCTTTATGGGGAACTCTATTACTGAAGGTTGGATTCAAATGAGACCAGATTTCTTTAAAGACAGAGATTATATTAATAGAGGTATTAGTGGACAAACCACACCTCAAATGTTGCTAAGATTTAGGCAAGATGTTATAGATTTAAACCCAAAAGCGGTGATTATTTTAGCAGGTACAAATGATCTTGCAGGCAATACAGGATATGCCTCTATTGAAACGATTATTGGGAATATTAAATCGATGGCAGAAATTGCAAATGCTAATGATATAAAGGTAATCATCTCTTCAATTTTACCAGCCATAGAATATCTTTGGAAACCTGGATTAGCGCCTGCATCCAATATTGTAAAAATTAATAAAGCTTTAAAAGCTTATACTACACAAAATAATTTTATTTATTTAGATTATTATTCGGCTATGGTAGATGGTAAAGGAGGTTTAAAAGTACCTGATTATACAGCTGCAAACGATCTTGTTCATCCTAACATAAATGGCTATTTAGTGATGGAAAAATTAGCAGAAAAAGCAATTAAGAAAGCATTACGATAATAATAATGAATAAGAATCTATTGTATTTTAGCTGTATTTTTTTATTATTTATTTCATGTATAAATTCTGAAAAAAGTGAATTAGAACTCAATCCGCTTTTTTCTGATCACATGGTACTTCAACAAAAAGAAAATGTTGCTTTTTGGGGAAAATATGCTCCAAATAGTTCTGTAACAGTTAAAGGAACTTGGGGAGAAATATCTTCCAGTACATCCGATAATGACGGGAACTGGAAGCTACTTTTACCAACGACCAATGCAGGGGGACCGTTTGAAGTAGACATTATTACCAAAGATACTACTCTTACTATAAAAGATGTAATGATTGGAGAGGTATGGTTGGCCTCTGGACAATCAAATATGGAAATGGATTTTGACTATTGCTGTAACACTACTGACCGCTCAGAAATTGAATTATCGACAGCTAATTACCCTGAAATAAGAATGCTTAATGTTGTAAATCAATTAAAGACTTCTCCTTCTGATAATTTTCATGGTAATTGGACAAAAGCTATAAAAGATAGCATTACTAAATTTAGTGCTGTTGGTTACTTTTTTGCTAAAAGACTTCAAAAAGAACTGAAGGTGCCAATTGGAATTATTAACGCAAGTTGGGGCGGAACAGATATCGAAGCTTGGACTAGTAGAGAAAAACTAAGTACACTAGATTTCTTAGATGAAACAATGAGTTCTTATGATAAATTAGTAGAAAGATCTACTAAGTCAAAAGAATGGTTTTCTCAATTTAAAGCTGTAAAATTACCTTCGGATATTTGGTATTTGTTCCATGAAGATTCTTTAGGAGTTCCTCATAAGTGGAGAGAATTGAATTTCAAAGATCAAAAATATGTTGCTTCAAATTATCATGATTATGACCAATGGGAACAACTAGAGTTGCCAGGTTCATTTGATGATATTTTTAAAACTAATGATTTTGACGGAGCTATATTGTTTAGAAAATCATTTATACTCAAAGAAATTAAAGGAGATTATACGCTATACATGGGCCCAATAAGCGATATGGATTTTACCTATGTAAATGGAGAAAATATTGGAGCTAGCTTAGGTGAAATTAGCTTAAAAAATAAAATTTATACAATTCCAAAAAAACTTCTTAAAGTAGGTGAAAACAATATAGTTATTAGAGTCATAAACCAATACAAAGAGGGGAAAATTGGAGAAATTTCATTGGTGAATTCATCTGGGCTTAGGAGATCATTGGCCGGGAAATGGAATTATAGAGTTTCTGCGGAAGTCTATAACCAAATGAATGGAACAAAGTTTACTTGGCCATATTACTCTTTTTATTTATATGAAGACCAACCTATTAATTTTTCAAAAAGACCGCCAGTTCAAAGTTACACTCAAAACTCAAAATCAGCCCTTTTTAATGGAATGATTAATCCTTTAATTCCCTATAATATAAAAGGGTCTATTTGGTATCAAGGAGAAAATAATGTAGCAAGGTATCAAGAATATGAAACTCTATTTCCTGCAATGATTAATGATTGGCGTGAAAAATGGAACACAGATTTTCCATTTTATTTTGTTCAAATAGCACCTTTTAGGAATTACAACGTACTTTCTTCATCATTACGAGATGTCCAAAGAAAAACTTTAAAAGTTGATAAAACCGGTATGGTAGTGACCTTAGATATTGGTGATATAGATGACATACACCCATCAAACAAGCATGATGTAGGTAGTAGGCTTGCGGGTTTAGCATTACATAATGAGTACAAAAAAACTAACGTTGCTTCCGGACCATTATACAAGCGTTTTGAAGTGGCTGAGAATACGCTAATAATTGAATTTGATTTTATTGGTTCTGGCCTAATGACCCATGATTCTGAATTATCTGAATTTGAGATTGCGAATGCTAATAAGCTATTTGTTCCTGCAAAAGCAACAATTATAGATAACAAGGTTCATGTTCGTTCTTCTAGGATTCAAAAACCAAGATATGTAAGGTATGCATGGAAAGACATGAGTGTTGCAAGTTTATTTAATAAAGAAGGTTTGCCAGCCTCTTCTTTTACAACAGAATAATGAATGCGAGTTAAATAAAGAGTTATTATTACAATCGGTTTTCTATAATTTGTTGAACAACTTCAGGATTTAACAAGGTGGAAACATCTCCTAAATTGTCCATTTCATTACACGCAATTTTCCGCAAAATACGTCGCATAATTTTTCCAGAACGTGTTTTTGGCAACCCTTCTGAAAATTGAATTTTATCGAGTTTAGCGATCGGACCAATTCTATCTGTAATAAGCTGATTAATTTCTTTTCTTAAGTTATCATGATTTCTTGATTCACCAATGTCTTTTAAAGTAATATAGCCGTATAAAGCACTTCCTTTAATATCATGAGGAAAACCAACGATTGCCGATTCTGCGACTGCAGGATGTTCATTGATCGCATCTTCTATAGGTGCAGTTCCAAGGTTATGACCAGAAACGATGATTACATCATCTACTCTTCCAGTAATTCTATAATAACCAACTTCGTCTCTTAAGGCTCCGTCACCTGTGAAATACATCTGATCAAAAGCAGAAAAATAAGTTTCTTTATACCGTTGGTGATTTCCCCATATGGTTCTTGCCATACTAGGCCAAGGAAATTTAATACACAATCTACCTTCTACTTGATTTCCTTTTAATTCTTTTCCGTTTTCATCCATTATTGCTGGTTGAATACCAATAAAAGGGAGTGTTGCATAGGTGGGTTTTGTTGGAGTTACATATGGAATGGGGGTAATCATCATTCCTCCTGTTTCTGTTTGCCACCAGGTATCAATAATAGGACTTTTCTTCTTCCCTATATTTTCATTATACCAATGCCAAGCTTCTTCGTTAATTGGCTCACCGACAGAACCTAAAACTTTTAAAGAAGACAAATCATATTTATCTACCAATTCTGCTCCCTGTTTAGCCAGTGCTCTAATCGCAGTTGGAGCGGTATAAAATTGTGTTACTCTATGTTTATCTACAATTTCCCAAAAACGCCCGAAATCAGGATAACTAGGAACCCCCTCAAATAGTACTGAAGTTGCCCCATTTGCCAGTGGGCCATATACAATATAAGAGTGTCCTGTAATCCAACCAATATCTGCAGTACACCAATACACATCATTCTCTTTATATTGAAAAGCATTTTTAAACGTATACGCAGTATATACCATATAACCAGCAGTTGTGTGCACCATCCCTTTTGGCATTCCAGTGGAGCCTGAAGTGTATAAAATAAATAAAGGATCTTCTGCCTCCATTATTTCTGCCTCACATTCTATGGATGCTAGGTCTAATAGTGGTTGTAACCATTGATCACGACCCTCTTTCATGTAGATTTCTGAATGGATTCTTTTTGCTACTAAAACAGTTTCTACACAAGAACAATTTTCTAAGGCTTCATCTACAATCCCTTTTAAATCAATGGTTTTTGCACCCCGAAAAGATCCATCAGATGTGATCAACATTTTACAATCGGCATCGTTAATTCTTGTAGCCAATGCTGTTGCAGAAAATCCTGCAAAAACTACTGAATGAACGGCTCCAATTCTTGCACAAGCAAGGGTCGCAATTGCTAATTCTGGGATCATTGGCACGTAAATACAGACTCTATCTCCTTTTCGTATTCCTTGCTTTTTTAAAACATTCGCAAACTTGTTGACTCTTTCATATAACTGTCTATAAGTAATATGCTCTGCCGCTTCAGTTGGATCATTTGGTTCAAATAATAAGGCAGTTTTATCTCCACGAGTGGCTAAATGTCTATCAATACAATTTTCTGTAATATTTAATTGCGCGCCCTCGAACCACTTCACTGCTGGTTTTGAGAAATCCCATTCCAAAACAGTATTCCACTTTTTCCGCCAAACAAAATGCTCTTCGGCAATTTCTTCCCAAAAATTTTCTGGTTCTCGAATAGACTTTCTGTATACTTGATAATATTCTTCTAAATGTTTTATATGATAATTACTCATTTGCCATAATTAGTTTTCAGTTGCTATTACTTAGCTGTTAGTTTCTATTATAAATTGGATTACTGATTACCATTCAATATTTTGATCAATAAATTCAATTAAATTTTTAGCCATTATTTCTTGATCTTTAATCGTAGGATGACCTTTTGATTTTAGATAAGGCATAAAATGTGTCTGTATTTTTTTGTCATTAAGATTTGCTACGGCAAGTTTAATATACCCCATCCATTTTGAACCTTGTTTTGCAGCATCCATACTTCCAAGTGTGCATATAATATTCGCTTTCGGGTAGTTATTTCTTAAATTAGTTATAAATTGCTGATAAGCGTTTATAATTTCTTCTTCTGTCGGAGGGTTATCTCCAAATCGTTTTTTAAACTCTTCGTGTTCTGGTAAATTTACCAGCCAAGTGTCGTTCTGAAATAAGTTAACGACAACAATATCTGGTTCGTCTGCGGATAAATCCCATTTGCTATTTGGATCTAAAGGATTTAATCTGTCATATATTTCTGGCATTATTTGGGGAACCCAACTAACGGTTATACCAATACCGCTTCTACAAATGCATTTATATTTAGCATCATAGTGTCTAGCAGTAATTGCTGCATAACTTAAATAATTGTTAGTATAAGTACTGTCTGGAGAATCTTTTCCTGAAAAATCTTCAATGGCATAACCTGCTGTAATAGAATTTCCATAAAACTCTAGTCTTCTTTTTTTAGAGGTTTCTTTTGAAAGTAATCTAGCTTTATGATTAATTTTAAAACCATAAAAACTAGTTTTTCCTCTATCCCATTCGGTTCTTTTAAAGAGCTCAATGGTGTGTTTTCCTTCTGATAAACCTGAAGCTAGTTGATGGTATTGTTTGCTTTTACTTGGTCTTAAAATAGAAATACTATCATTATCAATAATTAAGTTATAGTAGTTGTCGCCAGATTCATCTTTTAACAATGCTTGTATAGATTCACCTTCAAAATTTATCTTTATAGAGCTCCCTGACCAATATATTTCTGCTGCTTTATCTTTAATAAAATGTATTCTTCCAGAAAATTCAATTTCAGGATTCGAAAAAGGGATCACTAATTCATTATTGTCTTTGCAAGCCATTATAACGAATATAATAATAAATAAAAGGTGGTGAATTTTTTTCATGTCTGATGTTAAATAAAATTTTATGTGAGTTAATGTGTTGCATTTCCAGCACCACTTGGAATCCTAATATTAGCAACTATTTCTTGAACTTCATCTGGCGGATCTGGAGTGAATTTAGAGACAATTATCGCTATTATAAAATTAATGATCATTGCTACAGTTCCAAATCCTTCTGGAGATATTCCAAACCACCAGTCTTCTTTTTGACCTCCGCCGAACCAATCAAATTTAAACTTTAACATATAGAATAGCATCGTTAAAATACCTGCGATCATCCCTGCAATGGCTCCTTCTTTATTCATTTTTTTTGTAAAAATGCCTAAAATAATTGCAGGAAAAAAAGAGGCTGCTGCCAGACCAAAAGCTAAGGCGACTGTGGCTGCAACAAAATCTGGTGGATTGATTCCAAAATAACCTGCCACACAAACTGCTACAAATGCAGACAAACGTGCAGCCATTAGCTCTCCTTTTTCAGAGATGTTTGGTTGGATCATTTTTTTTATTAAATCATGAGATACGGAGGCAGATATTACCAACAACAATCCTGCTGCAGTAGACAATGCAGCTGCCAGAGCTCCGGCCGCAACTAAAGCGATTACCCAATTTGGTAATTGAGCAATTTCTGGATTCGCCAACACCATAATATCTTTATCTACAATCAATTCATTTATTGAGGCATCTTCAACATATTGTATTTTTCCGTCCTTATTTTTATCATTGAAAGAAAGCAACCCTGTTTCTTCCCAGGTAGTAAACCAATCGGGCATTTTTTTATAATCCTGATTGTTTACGGTTTCTATCATGTTCGTTCTCGCAAAAACTGCAATTGCGGGTGCAGTTGTATATAAAATCATAATAAATAATAATGCCCAACCCGCAGATTTACGTGCATCAGAAACTTTTTTAACTGTAAAAAAACGAACGATTACATGTGGTAATCCTGCTGTGCCCACCATTAAAGCAGCGGTTATAAAAAATACGTCTAAGGTAGATTTACTTCCAGAGGTGTATGCTGCAAATCCTAATTCTCTATGCAACTTATCTAATTTATCTAATAAATACACTCCATTTTCATCCAAACCTCCAAAACCTAACTGTGGAATAGGATTTCCTGTCATTTGAATCGATATGAAAATAGCAGGAACCATAAACGCAAAAATAAGTACACAATATTGTGCTACTTGAGTGTACGTAATTCCTTTCATCCCTCCTAAAACAGCATAAAATAGAACGATAATCATTCCGATGATTACACCAGTGTTAATATCAACTTCTAAAAAACGAGAAAATACCAAACCTACACCTCGCATTTGTCCAGCAACGTATGTAAATGAAACTAAAAGTGCACAAAAAACAGCAACAGTTCTGGCAACGTTAGAATAATAACGATCACCTATAAAATCAGGTACAGTAAACTTTCCAAATTTTCTTAAGTATGGAGCTAATAATAGCGCCAATAAAACGTAACCACCTGTCCAACCCATCAAATAAACAGATCCGTCATAACCGCTGAAAGAAATCAATCCAGCCATTGAAATAAATGAAGCAGCAGACATCCAATCTGCAGCAGTTGCTAATCCGTTGGCAAGTGGTGAAACACCACCACCAGCAACATAAAATTCTTTGGTTGATCCTGCTCTAGACCAAATTGCAATACCAATGTACAATGTAAATGTGATTCCTACGAACAACCAAGTCAATGTTTGTAATTCCATAATTAACTATCTAAATTATATTTTTTATCCAATGTATTCATCAACTTTATGTATACAAAAATTAAAACTGTAAATACATAAATTGATCCTTGTTGAGCAAACCAAAATCCAAGTTTAAATCCACCCATTCTAATGGTGTTTAATTCATCTACAAAAAGAATTCCACAACCAAAAGAAACAATAAACCATATTGACAATAATATTGCTAGGTATTTTAAGTTGGTCTTCCAGTATTTTTTTTGATCACTTTTTTTCATTTTTTAGTTGATTTAATTTGAGTCTTATTTATAGGATGGTTGTTCTGATTTTCTTCCAAACTCTAAGTAGTGAAATTCCAGAAATAAGTGCCGTTAATGTTAATGGGATCGCATAATTATAAGCACCATAAATCCAATATCCTGTTGCAAACATGCAACTGTAAATTAATACACAACCTATTAGCATAGCGACAATTCCAGAAGGGACACTCCATCCTGCATCCTTATTTTTTATCATAATTCCTTCTTTTTTTGCTGCGTTTATGACCTTAGACCATCCAGGGCCTCCAGGCTGTGTTTTTATGTAAAAATTTTGCAATACTTGGTTGCTTTCGGGTTGTGTCATGTAAGTAGCGATTAACCATATAAAAGTGGTTATGAAAACTACGAATGGGTATTCATAATACGCTTCAAATACGCCACTCTCAGGAGCAAATAAATAATCTCCAACGGATGTTAATTTCAATATAATTGAAATGATACCAGAAGCGAACATTGCCGTAATTTCACTCCATGCGTTAATACGCCACCAGAACCAACGTAGAATAAAAATCAATCCAGTACCTGCTCCGAATACCAACAATACTTCAAACAATTGCAATGCGTTTTGGAGTAACAAAGCTAATAAGGCACTTAAAACCATTAAAACAACGGTAGAGATTCTTCCTACAGTTACAAGTCTTTTTTCAGACGCTTTTGGGTTTATTTGTTGCTTGTAAAAATCATATACCATATACGATGAACCCCAATTAAGTTGTGTTGATATTGTACTCATATAGGCAGCTATTAACGAGGCGAGTACCAATCCAAGCAATCCGCTTGGTAATTTAGTAAGCATCGCAGAATAGGCTAAATCATGCCCTAATTTATCGGAAGGAATATTTGGGAAAGCTTCTTGAATACTTGCTAAATCTGGAAAGATAACTAATGATGCTAATGCGACTAAGATCCAGGGCCAGGGTCTTAATGCATAGTGCATAATGTTAAAGAAAAAGGTAGCTCCAATAGCATGATTTTCATCTTTAGCAGCTAGCATTCGCTGAGCAATATAACCCCCTCCACCAGGTTCTGCTCCAGGATACCAAGAACTCCACCACTGAACAGCTAAGGGAATAATGAATAAAGTTATTAAGGCTTGTTTGTCACTGAAATCGGGTAATATTGAAAGTTTACTCACTACATGTTCGTTTGCCACTAGAGCTTCTAAACCTCCTACCTCTGGAATATTTACTAAATAATATGCCGCCCCAATAGCACCTCCCATGGCTACAAAGAACAACACAAAATCAGTATATACTACTCCTTTAAAACCTCCTAAAACACTAAAAATAACTGTAATTAAACCTGCACTAATTACCGTTTGCCAGGGTTCTAAACCCAACATAATACCGCCAATTTTTATCGCAGCCAATGTGACTGCAGACATCGTAATAACATTAAAAATAACGCCTAGATAAATGGCTCTAAATTTTCTTAAAAAACTCGCTGGAGCGCCCCCGTATCGGAATTCATAAAACTCAATATCGGTTTTAACATTTGACTTTCTCCATAGTTTTGCATACACAAAAACAGTTAATAAACCTGTTATTAAAAAAGCCCACCAGACCCAATTACCCGAAACACCATTTGTTCTAACAATGTCTGTAACTAAATTGGGAGTATCTGTAGAAAAAGTTGTGGCTACCATAGAAACTCCCAGTAAC
>Ga0209406_1003281_pt1 | contig 10344 bp, 6 predicted proteins | sample COGITO_mtgs_1204_FD_184808 | JGI IMG/M metagenome (GOLD analysis project Ga0209406, IMG submission 184808) | Pelagic marine microbial communities from North Sea - COGITO_mtgs_120426 (SPAdes) (version 2) | ecosystem: Environmental > Aquatic > Marine > Epipelagic ...
GAGGCAATGATGGACAAGCTTGTGTTTCTTATAGTGGTAACGCTACTCCTTTTACCTATCTATGGGATGCAAATGCGAGCTTTCAAACTACTCAATGCGCCACTGGTTTAGCACAAGGTAATTACCAAGTTTCTCTTACTGATGATAATGGGTGTGTCGTAACAATTAATGCTACGATTACAGAGCCGAGCATAACAACAGTTACTTCTGTTGCAACGGGGGTTTCTTGTTTTGGACAATGTAACGGAGAAGTATCAGTTACAATTACGGGAGGTCAAGCACCATTCGAATATTTATGGGATGATCCACTATCACAAAATACGGCAACATCAACTGGATTGTGTGCTGGAATAATAGCTTGTACCATATCTGATTTTTATGGGTGTGTTACAACTTTATTAACCAGTGTTACTGAACCTCCCGAGCTTTTAATCGATTCAACAATTGTTAATTCTAATTGTGGGCAAACAAACGGCTCAGGCTGTGTTACGGTGAGCGGAGGAACCCCCGGCTATTCATATACTTGGCAAGATGCATCAACAGGAGTATGTATTAACAATGTATCAGCCGGTTCTTATGATGTTGTTATTAATGATGCAAATAATTGCACAGTAAACAAAACGGTAATTGTTTCTGATTTAAACGGTCCGACCATTTCAGTTATATCTATAACAAATGTCAACTGTTTTGGTAATTCAAACGGTTCTTCACAGGTATCTGTCAATGGTGGTGTGAGCGGTTATACATATGATTGGCAAAATTCGGGGGGAAACACCATTAGTACCAGCCCAAGTGCTACTAATCTATTAGCTGACGCTTATACGGTAACTGTAACGGATGGATCTGGATGTAAAGTAGCAACAAGTATTTCGATCACTCAGCCAAGTGATATTCAAATCAACGCAAGTGCAACACCAACTACTTGCTTTGGTTATAATGATGGAATTACATCTGCTACAGTAGTAGGTGGAACAACTGGATATTTATATTCCTGGAATTCAATTCCATTACAAACCTCTTCGTCAGCCACAGGATTAAGTTCTGGGACATATACTTTGAATGTTACAGACGCCAATGGCTGTATCTTTGAAACTTCTGTTACAGTAACCGAACCAGACCAACTTTCTTTAGCGATTACTTCAACCAATGTCTCTTGTTTTGGTTTAAGTGATGGTTTCGCAACAGCTTTTCCTTCTAATGGAATTGGTAACTATATATATAATTGGAGCAACAGCCAGTTTGCTGCAACAGCAAATAATCTGTCAGCTGGCAATTACCAAGTTACTGTTTCGGATGACAACAGTTGTGAAGCTTTTGGTTTTGTAGTCATTCATCAGCCATCAGAATTAGTAGCTTTTGTCAACAATTACGGTAATGTTACATGCTTTGGGGGTAGCGATGGATTTGTTCAACTAAGTACCTTCGGGGGAAATCCACCTTACCAATATCAATGGCCAACAGGAGGTTCTAACACATCAACGTTTAGTGGAATTCCTGACGGTGGTTACCCCTGGATTATTACAGACGCCAACAACTGCTCGGTTACTGGTTCTCAAGTTATTTCTCAACCAACACAAATTAATGCTGCTATAATCAACTCAAATAACATTTCTTGTTTTGGTGCTTGCGATGGAGAAGCAATCGCTTCAGCTTCTGGAGGTAACACACCTTACTTTTACCAATGGAATTTAGCTGGAGGATTTCAACAATCAGCTGCAATACAAAATATTTGTGCAAGCAATAATATTGAGGTAACGGTTACTGACAACACCGGGTGTATCATAACAAGCACCTTAACCTTAACTGAACCAAGCGAATTACTAGTTTCAATCAGTTCTACCCAGCCACATTGTGGTTTTTCAGACGGATCAATTCAACTAACAACAGGTGGAGGAACTAATCCATTGACTTATAATTGGAGCGACCCAGCATTAGCCACTGTTCCTTTTGTAGATTTAGTTCCTGCTGGAGCATATTCTGTAACTATTCTGGATGCCAACGGCTGTACTAACATACAAGCAACTGGATTAAATGATATTGCTGGCCCATCAATATTATACTTAAACCATACAGATGCTTCTTGTTTTGGTAATTGCGATGGCACTATTAATGCAAATATTTTTGGCGGCACAATGCCATATCAAGGTATCGATTGGATTGGTCAAAATGGTGACACTTTACTTTCTGGCGCTGTTGGTGTTACTGGTTTATGCGGAGATTTATTGTACACGCTTGTTGTTGAAGATTTTGCAGGTTGTATAGCAACATTAACGCAATATGTTGATGCTCCTAGTGACGTTGTTTCTGCTGTAACCAATTTCAATAATGTGTCATGTTTTGGAGGTAGTGATGGTGATGCAACTGTTCAAGCAGGTGGAGGGACAGGAACTCAATCGGATTTCATTTATGTATGGGCTCCATCTAATCAATTTTCTCAAACATCAACTGGGTTGGTTTCAGGTTCATATTCTGTGACTAGTTCAGACCTCAATGGGTGTTCTAACGTTTCGACAGTTACAATATCAGAACCGGATTTATTAGTTCCGACATTAGCCGTTTCCGATGCGTCTTGCTTTGGTGATAACGATGGCTTCATATCTGTCAATACAATAGGCGGAACAGGTTTTATCTATTACGAATGGAACCCAAATACTTTTTCAAACCCCAATGGATTTGCTAATGGATTAACTGCTGGGAACTATTCGGTAACAGTTGCTGATCAAAATGGATGTACAGCAAGTAATTCAGGATCTATAAGCCAACCAACTCAGCTAATAGCATCAATATCAACTACAGATGCAACGTGTTCTAATGGAAACGGAACCGCTACCTTATTTAATATTATCGGAGGTACACCTGGCTACTCTTATAGCTGGACAAATAGCCCAAATACAGGAGTATTGAACTCGAATTTATTTGAAGGGCCCCATTATGCTACAATAACTGATGCTAATGGATGTACATTAGGTTTAAGTGCTAATGTAATTAACCAGGAAGGTCCTATTATCACTGCAATTGACTTAATTGAGCCTTTATGCAACGCGGATTCAAATGGCTCAGCTCAAGTTTCTGCTTCTCTTGGAACAGCCCCACTTTTTTACCTATGGAGCAATGGGGAAACGACTCCACAAATTTCCAATCTCGGTGCCGAGAACTATTGTGTTTCGGTTACCGATGCAAATGGTTGCTTGGCGGTTCAATGTGAGAATTTAAATGAACCATCACCAATTACGGTTGTTTTATTAACCTCTAATTCAACGCCATGTGCAGGTCAAGAAACAGAGATTTGGGCTGTACCTAATGGTGGCACTACGCCTTACGATTCTATTGCTTGGGCGGGTGATGGGTTAGGACTTGTTGGCTATGGAAACCACCCTATTAATCTAGCACAAAACTCATTAGGAACCTATATAGCAACTGTTTATGACAACAATGGTTGTTCGAATTCTGACACAATAAGTCTAGTGTCGGGAACTAATTTAATAATTAACTCACCTGGCCTATTCGAAATTTGTTTAGGAGATTCTGCAGTAATTTGTTCCGATGGTAGTGGAGGATTAGGGTCAAGTTTCTACCAATGGTCCTGGAGCAATAGTGCTTCATGCGAGGGGATTGATAATTGTTGCCAAACCGTTAACCCAACAGACACAACTCAATATATGATAACATTAGAAGATGGATGTACTACGCCTGTTTCATCTTTTATTACTGTGATTGTTAATCCTATACCTACAATTGCTTATGGTGTGTTAGATAGCGAAGGATGTCCGCCTTTTAATGCTTATTTCAATGGCAATTCAAGTATGGATAACAGCACTATATATTGGGATTTCGACAACGATGGAATTGATGATTTTATAAATCAAAACATACAAAGTGGAGAAATAGAATTTACTGATTATACTTACGAAAATTCTGGATATTATACGGTTAATTTGACTGTAGTTTCTGAACAGGGGTGTAGCTCTTCTATGGAGATACAAGACTATATATATGTTTATCCAAGTCCGATTGCCTCATTTATAACTGATCCAAATACTACAACCAACCTTACCCCATTTGTTGAAGTAGATGCTACGTCATCAATTGGAGTGGATAGCTTATTAAGTTGGAACTTTGATGACCCATTTAATTCTGACACTTCACATTCTGAAGTTGTTTTACACCAATATTCTGATACAGGGCATTACTATATAGCGTTAGATGTTGTTAACGTTCATGGTTGCCATGATTATGATACCGTTCTTTTTTCAGTTACTCCCGATTTTACATTATATGCTCCCAATACATTCAGCCCTAATGACGATGGAACAAACGATGGATTTAAATTAATCGGGATTGGAATTGTTGAATATGAACTTTGGATTTTTGACCGATGGGGCGAGAAAATTTTCTATACGGTTGACCAATCTATAGAGTGGGCGGGAGATTATAGAAGCAATGGTGTTACTGTGCCTATTGGTACATATATTTGGAAGGCTCGGATTATACAAAATGGCTGGACTGAACCCCGTGAATATATTGGTCATATTAATGTCATAAAATAAGTAATTATCGCATTTTGGCCAGCGTTCTTTAATGACTTAATTTTCTGCTTAACCGATAACGGTAGTACCAATATTTCTGTAAATTTAATTCTTCAGTTTGAGCAAAAACAGGAGAAACAAAAGCAACTAAAAGTAAAGCTGTTATTATCTTTTTCATAGCATTTACTTTAGTCTTGCATTTTATAATATACATAGCCATCTCCTGCAACATAACCAGGATTTTCTGAGTTTATGATGCCAATCATTTCAAAATAAGAACCACTTGTTATTACATCTTGATTGTTCTCTCCAATTGTGATCGTTGTATCAAAATTAGTTGGGTGCTGAATAATAAATTTTTCTCTAATACTATTTTCCTTCATCAAAAACCGATATTCCAATAGCATTTTATCTCCTTCAATTTGAATCCTTCCTTTTTCCTTACTTGTACTACCGTCTCGATCTGGTGAGTTATTATCGTAAGTTACGTAGGTGTATATAATATTACCATTTTCTTTTATTTCAAATATATCATGTGCTGTACCTAGTGGCAATACCCATTTGCCAATAAAATCAGAGTTATCAATGGAGCCATCTAGCGCGTATTTCTTTTTACATGAGAGCGTTGGTAAAAAGAGGAGTAAAATAAATAAGTAATGTAGTTTTTTCATAGCTAAATTTTTTGTTTAGTCAGCCAAATCTTTTTTTAAGGCATCTATGTCAATGGATTCTAATAACGCCAAAATATTTGGAAATAATTCTTCGTGATAACCAAAATCTCCGTTTCTAAATTCGTCAATAGCTTTTTGTTTTTCCCAACCTTGAATAGCCATTCTGTATACAGCTATAGCAGCTCCTGTTCTATCAGCGCCATGCCAGCAATGAATAAGAACTGGTTTCTCAGCTCGTTTTATTTCCTGTAAAGCAGTTAAAAGGTTATTGTAGGAAATATCGGTCGATTTTATTGGGACGTAAACCGATTTCAGTTCACTTCGTTTCAATTCTTTTTTGTTTTGATGGTAGCTCCTAAAATTGATAATGGTTTTTATGCCGAGTTCTTGAAGTTCAGCCATACCTTTGACAGAAGGCTGCTCAGATCGATATAAATCACTACTAACTTTATATAGATTTTCGAGTGAAGTTGATTCTATTTTTACGGCCCAAGAAGCCGGTCTTTCATCATCAACAAAAGAGGATGTAGTGGTAATAAAAAGAACAATTGCAATAGTTATTCTCATTATATAGCTCCTTTTTTTATCGTTTCGATAACAGAGGGATCTAATAATGTTGAAGTATCCCCTAGATTTGAAGTGTCGCCTTCTGCAATTTTTCTTAGAATTCTTCGCATAATTTTACCTGAACGTGTTTTTGGTAAACCAGGTACAAATTGAATTTTATCTGGTTTTGCGATTGGTCCAATAATATCGGTAACTTTTGCTAATATTTCTTTGCGAGTTGTATCGTTAACGGCTTTATTTGTTTCCATTATACAATAAGCATAAATTCCCTGCCCTTTAATATCATGTGGATACCCAACAATTGCGGACTCAATAACGGCTTCATGTTCGTTAATCGCATTTTCAACTTCAGCAGTTCCCATCCTGTGTCCAGAAACATTTATTACGTCATCTACACGCCCGGTAATTCGATACATTCCATCTGCGTCTCTTTTGCAGCCGTCTCCCGTAAAATACTTACCTGGATATGTCGAGAAGTAGGTTTGTCGGCAACGTTCATGGTCGCCCCATAAAGTTCTTAGCATAGAAGGCCAAGGGTATTTAATGCAAAGATTTCCTTCAACATCATTTCCAAAAATTTCTTCTCCATCTGCATCGACTAAACAGGGTTGAATTCCTGGTAATGGAAGCGTTGCATAAGTGGGTTTAAGCTCAGTAATGCCGGCAAGGGGAGATATCATCATTCCTCCAGTTTCGGTTTGCCACCAAGTATCTACAATAGGACAATTTTGTTTCCCAATATGCTCGTTGTACCATTCCCAGGCCTCAACATTAATGGGTTCACCAACGGAGCCTAAAACTCTAAGGGAGCTTAGGTCATAATTGTTTACGAAATCGATGTCGCAGGCCTGAAGCGCCCGTATTGCAGTAGGGGCAGTGTAAAATAGATTGACTTTATGTTTCTCAACCACCTCCCAAAAACGCCCCGCATCGGGGTAGGTTGGTACACCTTCGAACATAACCGTTGTAGCGCCAGCCAATAATGGTCCGTATACTATATACGAATGGCCTGTAATCCAACCAATATCTGCAGTGCACCAATAAATATCATCTTCTTCGCATTGGAATACGTTCTTAAATGAATACTCAGCATAAACCATATATCCGCCAATGGTATGTTGAACTCCTTTTGGCTGGCCGGTTGAACCAGATGTGTATAAGATAAAAAGGCTGTCTTCAGCGTCCATTTCTTCAGCGTCACAGCTTAAATCTATGCTGGCTAACTCATCATGAAGCCAGACGTCTCGGTCTTGTTTCATAGATACTTCACTGTTAATCCTCTTAAGGATAATTGACTTTTTAATCGAAAGACAATTTTCTAGCGCTTCATCAGCAATAGTTTTTAGGTCGATTGTTTTTGCACCACGAAAACCTCCATCTGCTGTTACTAGAATGTTACATTGAGAATCGTTAATTCTTTCAGCTAGGGCCTTGGCAGAAAACCCTGCAAAAACCACCGAGTGTATTGCGCCAATTCTTGCACATGCTAAAACAGCGATTGCTAATTCGGGCACCATTGGCATATAAAGACAGATTCTATCTCCTTTTTTACCTCCGTTTTTCTTCAGTACGTTGGCAAATTTGCAAACCCTATCATGTAGTTCATTATAGGTAATGTGAATAGCAGGTTTATTCGGTTCGTTGGGTTCCCAGAGAATGGCAGTTTTCTCACCACGTGCTTCTAAATGACGATCCAAGCAGTTTTCGGTAATGTTTAGCTTACCCCCTTTAAACCACTCAACTTTTGGTTCATCGAAATTCCATTCTAGTGTTTTGTTCCATTTCTTTTTCCATTGAAATGTCTCTGCCTGTTTATCCCAAAATTCTTCTGGGTTAGAAACACTTTTTGAGTATTCGGATTGATACTCCTCGAATGAATTTATTTTTTGAATCATTGTAATGGCTTAGATAATAAATCAAATATAATGATTCGAATCTTATTTCGAAAGAAGCTGTGAGAGGCTTTTATCTATCCACGAAAGTTGATTCAGTTTGTTGGAGTTTTGTACAAAATAATATGACAATATAGATATGATTATTCCGATAATAGAACCAACCACGACATCACGTAAGTAATGCTGCGATAGGTACATGCGCGAGTAACCAACCATGAAACTGGCAATAAAAAACAATAGCCCGAGAGCTTTGTTTTTTAAGCAAATAGCCAAACTAAAAAACATGGTAAACGCGGCAGCAGTGTGGCCAGAAGGAAAACTCATATTTGTGTGGAGATGTACTCCATTAACAGTATGCCAATCGGATAATTGAGAGAAGAATACCATTGGTCGTTCGGTATCCGAAAAAAGTAGCTTTTTGAGAAGATAAACAACAATGGAATTGGCTACTAATGCAAAAGAAAATACGATAGTCCATCGGTAACGAATAATCAGTGTTAATATAAGGAGGAGTACAATACTGACTCCTTCTGCTAAGGTTGTAGAATATTTAAAAACCCAATCAAAAAACGGATTATGTAGCCGGTTAATAACCAATTGAATATCGGTTTTTTCTAGAAACAACAAAATGACAATAGAAAACGTGAGTAACGATATGTACGGATATATAAACCAGGGATTAGAATATATTATTGTTTTAAGGTTTTTCATTGGGCGAATAATATTGCAAAAATAGGGTCTTTTAAGTAAATTAGCGGATTCATTAACTATAGAATTATGGGTAAATTATTGGTTTGGGTATTGTGTTGTGTTTCGTTGATTGGAATTGCCCAAGAAGATACAATTCGAGTGATGCACTATAATTTGTTGAATTACGGTAATTATACCTCTTACTGCACGTCTTTGAACAACAATATCGATAATAAAGATGATTATTTAACAACTATTTTAAATTATGTCAAGCCCGATGTGTTTACAGTGAACGAGCTTGGGATTGATTTTGTTGGCCTTGAAAACCATTACGCCATTCGTATCCTGGATAGTACATTGAATATTAACGGTGTTACGAAGTACCAAAAAGCTGAATACACAGGAAATGGGTATACTGTTAATATGATGTACTATAATTCAGAAAAGCTTGTATTCCATAAGCAAGAGACGATTGCAAATGGGTTAAGCAGCGGCACATTGGTTAGAAGCGTTGATTTTTACACGCTTTATCATAAGGACCCAAATTTAGCTTCCCATAATGATACGGTGTTTATCACATTTGTTGTTGCTCATTTAAAAGCAGGGTCTAACCAATCAGATCGAAATGAAAGGGCGAATGCAGCGATAGATATTATGGACTTTATAGAAAATAATGATGGCGGTAGAAAGAATAGATTATTGTGCGGTGATTTAAACCTTAAGGGAGACACTTCAAGAACTTACTCAATTTTTACCGACTATCCAGACTGGGGTGTAAGATTTTCCGACCCAATCAACAAACCTGGATATTGGTCAGGCGATTGGCAGTTCAAAGATATACACTCGCAATCAACTCGTGACTTTTCAGCAAATGGAGATTGTCCCGCAGGAGGAGGATTGGATGATCGATTTGATTTGATTTTAGCAACACAACCAATATTGTGGGGAGAGTTGGGGGTGTCGTATATCCCCAATTCATACAATGCAGTAGGTAATGATGGTACTTCGTTCAATTCAGATCTAAATACTATAACCAATACAGGGGTGCCACTATCAGTTGCAACGGCCTTGTTTAACATGTCTGATCATTTGCCAATTGTAATGGATATTAGAGTTTCTAAAGACATAGTAAACGGCATATATCAAGCCAAAATAGAGAGCTTAAATATTGAATTTAATAACCCAGTAAAATCAGAATTGGTAGTTCGAGTACCTAACAATGTTGAGGTTAAGCAAATTGTGTTGTATGATATTGAAGGGAGAGTAGTTTATGTAAATTCGAGTACTAGTACTACTCAGTTTATTATTAATACCGAAAGTTTAACTGCTGGACTATACTTGCTAAAAGTAAAATCAGTAGGCGGAAATCAAGGAAACTACAAGGTGGTTAAATACTAGTCTTTTAAGGCAGTTACTGTGTAGCCATGGGCTTGTAATAAAGAAATAACTCCTGTTTCGCCAGCTAAGTGGCCTGCGCCAACAGCGATAAATACAGATGAATCCTTTATCGATTCTTCGATAATGGGTACCCAGTTAGAATTTCTTGTGTCTAGAAAATCTGTTTTGAAATTATCAATGCCTGTAGATTCTGAGATTGTTAGCTCATACAGTGTATTCAATTGTTGATTCTTATAAAGGTCAACCATTTGTGCAAACTGATCTTTGCCATCTTCTTGTTCTTTGGTTCCCTCCATCAAAAGTGTTAATTGATCTTCAATTGACACTTTGTCCACAATATCGAACTGGTACTCGATACTTTCAAGCCCCATAGTGCTCATCTTGTTTTTTTTTGCCATCGCCATGAGCTCCTCTTCGTATGATTTTATGTCATCTAATTGCTCTGTTAGGATAACACTAGAGAGAAAGAACGGTTTAAGCCGCATGTACTTATCTGTTTTCTTTTCTTTGATACCAACATCATTTATCATGTAGCTTCTTAGCTCTTGGTATTGAGATGAATCAATATAGTCTGCAATCGTTTTTGCATCGGGCAGC
>Ga0209406_1003285_pt1 | contig 10340 bp, 9 predicted proteins | sample COGITO_mtgs_1204_FD_184808 | JGI IMG/M metagenome (GOLD analysis project Ga0209406, IMG submission 184808) | Pelagic marine microbial communities from North Sea - COGITO_mtgs_120426 (SPAdes) (version 2) | ecosystem: Environmental > Aquatic > Marine > Epipelagic ...
AAGACAAATGCGGAGAGACTGGGATTCGAACCCAGGGTACCCTTTTGGGGTACGCTTATTTAGCAAACAAGTCCTTTCGGCCACTCAGGCATCTCTCCTTATAATGAACTTTATTAAGGACGGCAAAAGTAGCAATTCCTTATATATCTCAAAGTATTTTATAGATATTAAAATTGAAAAAAATATTACTTCATTTTTAGTTTTGGCATTATATGGATTATTTCACTGAAACACCATTATAGATAACGTAATATCCATAATAGTTAAATAGTACTGCACAACTATAAACTATCCAAAAGAACGAATACCAGAATGCAAAGCAGTAATTAACGCTGCAGCGGATTTCAATAAAAAGGTAATGATTATTAAGAAGAAGTAGCCCCTATAAAATGTATGCAATCCCCCACCGACTGTATAACCTGTAAATTGGGAGATCAATAGATATAATACCCTGGGTCCGATTTCTAATTGGTACTTGAGGGTTATCAGTGCGAAGCACAGTTACTGCTGCTTCTATGAAATTCATCCCTACACTTAAATTAGTCGTTAACCTTTTACCTCTCGTTACAAAGCCAAATGATAAATTTTGCCCTAAAATTGCCCTAAAATCCCAACGTTTAAATGAACTACTAACATGGGGAATGCTCATATAATAAGACAAATTGAACTGTGATTCTATACCGATTTTAGGGTAAAAGCTCTTATCCTTTCTGCCACCAATCAAAACATTGTACTGAAGGCTTTTACCTAATTCAGCATCAAAATAATCAGGAGTGAAAATATCGTCTGATCTTTTAAAGACAGCATCAAAACGATTCCAATTCAGTACCTACTGATTTCCGTTTTTTGTTCTCCAGTTGCAGTATGGAGACATTCGCAACCAGTCCTTTCCCGTCTGACTAAAAGGCTTGATGAGTCGCTGAGAATATTCAAAAACTAAACCTAATTCCCGCACATGCTCGAATGTAACATTCAATGAGTCATCCTACGATTTACAAAACAGTGAGCAGCAAATTAGAACAGAGAATAATCGAAGTCTCATCTCTACCTAATATACCTAAAATCATGGTTGTTTTTAATTGCTTTTAAGCTTTCGAAAATCATACGGATAACATTATCCACATCATCTTTATGGACCGACTCAACAGTAGTGTGCATATAACGAAGAGGCAACGAAATCAATGCAGAAGGTATGCCGCCATTAGCATAGGCAAAGGCATCGGTATCTGTACCTGTAGACCTAGAAGCCGCAGATCTTTGGTAAGGCAATTTCGCTTTTTCTGCCGCTTTTATTATCAACTTCAATAAGTTATTATGTACCGCAGGACCAACGGTTAAAACTGGGCCTTTACCACAAGCTAAATCGCCTTCAACTTTTTTATTAATCATAGGTGTCTGCGTGTCATGCGTTACATCAGTAACAATTGCAACATCTGGTTTGATCGTTTGCACAATCATTTCAGCACCACGCAAACCGACTTCTTCCTGTACCGAATTCGTGATATACAATCCAAAAGGTAATTTGGTCTTCGTTTCTTTCAACATACGAGCAACTTCGGCAATCATAAACCCACCTACTCTATTATCCAATGCTCTACCTACATAAAATTTATCGTTAAGTACCATAAATTCGTCTGTGTATGTAACAACGTGACCAACCTTAACTCCAAGTTTTTCAACTTCTTCTTTTGTTGAACAACCGCAGTCTAAAGTAATATTAGAAATCTTTGGTGCTTCCTCTTTACCTCCTCCCCTTCTGGTGTGAATTGCAGGCCATCCAAAAACCGCATCAACCGTTCCATTATCCGTATGTATAATTACTCGCTTTGAAGGCGCAATCATATGGTCAGAACCACCATTACGAATCAAATAAATAAAGCCATCGCTAGAAATATAATTTACAAACCACGAAATTTCATCAGCATGACCTTCGATAACAACTTTATATTTCGCATCAGGATTTATAACCCCTACAGCAGTTCCGTAGTTATCTACAAATGTTTTATCTACATATGGTTTAACATAATCTAACCACAGCTTTTGCCCTTCAGATTCAAACCCTGTTGGTGCGCAATTATTGATATATGACTCTAAAAATTTTAACGATTTCTTATTCACGACTTGCTTCTTACTCATTTCATTAGTGTTTGATACAATAATAAGGAATTATCCGTTTTATTAAGTCTAAACCGAATAGTTGTTAGCTTTATCACCGCATGGAAAAATCAGATAGGAAAGAGAAAAAATCTTCAGCAGTACTTTTTTGGAAGCTATTTGGTATTGGAATAAGTTCCTTAGTTCTATTAATGCTAATGATAAGTTGGGGGCTATTTGGCAAGCTTCCCACGTTTGACGAACTTGAAAACCCTAAATTTTTCCTTGCTTCAGAGATCATTACTTCAGATGGAAAAACATTGGGAAGCTTCTACAAGGAAAACAGAATTAATGTTGAATTTGAAGATTTATCACCGCATTTAGTTCAGGGATTAATAGCGACTGAAGATGAACGGTTTCGTAATCATTCCGGTATTGATGCTAGAGGTTTAGCACGTGCAATTGCCTACGGAGGAACCAATGGTGGGGCGAGCACAATTAGCCAGCAACTAGCCAAAATGTTGTTCCATGAAACGAGAAATAAAAACAAATTTAAAGCCATTCTCCAAAAATTAAAAGAATGGATTATCGCTTCGCGTCTAGAACGAAGTTATACGAAAGATGAAATCATCACGATGTATTACAACAAGTTCGATTTCATCAATCAAGCAGTTGGAATAAGACAAGCGTCACATGTTTATTTCTACAAAAAACCAATTGATTTAACAATTACTGAGTCGGCATTATTAATCGGAATGTTTAAAAACCCATCCTTATTTAACCCGAATACAAAGCCAGAGCGTACTCTTAAACGAAGGAATGTTGTTCTGTTTCAAATGATGCGAAACGAGTACATTTCTAAAGAAGAATTCGATTCGTTAAAGCAACTGCCGCTGAGTCTTAATTTTCAAGTTGTAAGACATAATCAAGGTCGTGCGACTTACTTTAGAGACATGCTTAAAAAGCAGGTTCAAGAAATACTTCACGAGAAAAACATATTCGGGGGCTATGTGAACACAAATAGTGATGGCGAGCCATACAACATCTACAAAGACGGATTAAAGATCTATACTACTATCGATTCAAGACTTCAAGATCATGCCGAAAATGCTGTCGCTGAACACTTAGGTAAAACGTTGCAAAATCAGTTTAATAAAGACATCAAGAACAATAAGTATAAACCGTATAACAAAACATACACTAAGCAACAATTCAACACTGCTATTGAGCGAGAAGTAAAAAAAACTCATCGATATAGGGTTCTCAAAGGCAAACAATGCGGTGGTTGTGGCAGGGGTGCCAATGTTATTGAAAAACAAGATAGTGAAAACGGAGAAGCGTATTTCTGCACTTTTTGTGAGCACACACAACCAGTAAAATCGCAAGAAAATATAGAAACCATTTTTCGGACTCCACATCAAACTAAAGTATTCTCTTGGAATGGCGAAAAGAAAGTAAACATGAGCCCAATAGACTCAATTAAATATATGAAAGGGATTTTACATGCAGGCTTTCTCTCTATGGAACCATCAACAGGATATATTAAAGCGTGGGTTGGAGGAATTGACAAGCGATATTTCAGCTACGACCACGTGAGCCAAAGTAAACGTCAAGTTGGCTCCACCATTAAACCAATTCTATATTCACTCGCGATTAATGATGGTGTTATAAATCCATGCGATGAAATTCCGAACATGCCTTACAGAATTGAAAAAGGAAAGTTTGGCTTGATGGAAGACTGGGAACCTAATTATTCCCCAAAATTCAATGGAATGTTGAGTTTCAAATACGGGCTTGCTAATTCAATGAACAACATCGCAGCCTATATCATGAATAAAATGAGTCCAGGTGCCCTTGAAACTCAATGTAAAAAAATGGGAATAACCAGTGAATTACAAAGCACAGCTTCGCTGTGTCTCGGCACATCAGACATCTCGCTAATAGAAATGATTGGGGCTTATGGTGTTTTTGCGAATGGAGGTATATGGAATGAGCCCACATTCCTTCTCCGTGTGGAAGACAAATATGGGAACCCCATTTATACCAATGAACAAAAAATTAGCCGAGCAATGAATGAAGAAACTGCATATACGATGCTTGATATGATGAAAGGTGTTGTTGATGGGGCTTATAACAAAGATAGAGACAAAACTAGTGGAACCTCTATGCGCCTCCGTTGGAAATACGGATTAAATGCCCCTATTGCAGGTAAAACCGGAACTACACAAAACAGTACCGATGGTTGGTTTATAGGTATTACCCCAGACTTAGTTTCTGGAGCTTGGGTTGGTGCAGAAGATCAATCTATACGATTTAACAGTGGTTCTTTAGGACAAGGAGCCAACATGGCTTTGCCTATTTGGGGGCTATATATGAAGGCCGTCTATGATGATAAAGAAATTGAGATATCAAAGGAAGATTTTGCGCAACCTAATCCATATATCAAGAAACGATTAGAATGTTCTAAAAATAGTGGTGAACTATTTTTCGATTAGAAAATTGAATACCAAACTCTTTCTTTGTTCTATTTTTACGAAAATCAAGGGCGTGTCAATATGTTAATTATCCAAAGTAAATTCAGTAGCACAAGAGATTAAGTTTAACTAAACAATGTCTTCTCCAATTAAAGTTGCGGTAACTGGTGGCAGTGGCCATCTGGGCATGAGTCTTGTCGAATTACTGCTTAAGCAAGGGTTTCTTGTAAAAGCACTGTACCACTCTTTCTTGCCTCCTACAAAAAACGACAATTTAACTTGGGTGAAGGGTGACATAAAAACTTCAAAAAGTGCTAAATTGCTTCTAGATGAGTGCACGCATGTCGTGCATTGTGCAAGTGTTGTTTCGGTAGAAGATCAATTTGAAAAGCGTGTATTTGATACAAATATTAATGGAACTCAAAACATAATTGAAGCATGCTTAGCTGAAAATATTACTCGTCTTATTCATATTAGTTCCTCTCATGCTGTTTTAGAACCTAAACACAATGAAATATTTGATGAATCGCGCCCATATAAAACGCAAAACGATTATACATATCCATGGAGCAAGGCGAAAGCAGAACAGTTAGTTATAAATGCTATTGGTAATGGTCTTAATGCTATCATTTTGAGACCTACGTCTATCGTTGGCCCACCAGATAGTAGGCCGTCTTTAATGGGTAAAACATTATTTGATATGGCTAATGGAAAAATACCAGCCATTACATCTGGCGGCTATGACATAGTAGATGTGCGTGACCTTTCTCAAACCATTATTAATTCGTTTAGTAACGGTAGAAGTGGTGAAATATATAATACAGGAGGCGCTTTTGTTCCTGTAAATAAATTGGCGCAGTTTTCCAACCCAGAACGAAAACCCATTAAGGTTTCATTAGATATTCTTTTATTTATTTATCCATTCATCAAAATATATAAGAGGTTCTTCAAGGTTCCCTGGCCAATTACTAAACAAAGTTTATTAGCATTAAAAAATGCGCCTAAAAGAGTAGATTCGTCAAAAGCTAAAAAAGAACTTAATCACACTTGCCGACCGATTGAAGAAACCATTGAGAATCTGCTGACTTGGAATAAAAAAGAAGAAGAAAATGAATAATGAAATCTTCAATGTTATTTGCATTTCGTGGGGCGCAGTTGCCATCTTAGCCTTTATTCTGCTACAATTTGTTACAGCACCATACGGAAGACACATTAAAACTGGCTGGGGTCCTGAGGTTTCGAATCGCCTTGGATGGATACTAATGGAGATCCCTTCTTTCGCTATTATCTTGTTCTTTTTTGTAACTTCAAATCAAAGTTTATACGCTTCGTTGCTGAGCATATTGTGGCTAATCCATTATCTGAATAGAACCTTTGTTTTTCCATTTAGATTAAGAACTAAGGGGAAGAAAATGCCACTAGCGATTGTTGGCTCCGCAATATTTTTTAATTTTTTTAACGCTGGCCTAAATGGATATTTCTTAGCTGATATGGAGCAATACAAAAACATCAATTTTACCGAATGGAATTTCTTTGCAGGTTTTACAATATTCGTAATAGCTTTTGTTTTAAATCAGCTAAGCGACAGCACCTTAATCAAGCTTAGACAACCTGGTGAAACAGGATATAAAATCCCATTTGGTTATTTATTTAATTACGTTTCTTGTCCAAACCACCTCACCGAGTTTCTACAATGGACTGGTTTTGCTTTAATGGCATGGAATCTTCCAGCACTAACATTTTTAGTATGGACCGCCGCGAACCTATTTCCAAGAGCAATGAAACACCATAAATGGTATAAAAATAACTTCGACAACTACCCCAAAGATCGAAAGGCGATTATTCCTTGGATTATCTAAATTTTATAATTCCAATTACCCCTAAATCTTAAACCAACTTTATTCCACTAGCTTCAATAGATACTTTTCGCTGCTTATACAAAGAACCCAGCGCCTTTTTAAATGCTTTTTTGCTTATACCGAACTGCAAAGAAATAGCTTCGGGAGAGCTTTTATCAGTCAGTGCCAATTCTCCGTTATTTTCAACTAATGTGTTGTAAACAAGACCAACATTAGAGTCATTAAAGTTATCATAACCGACTGCTTGCAATGTAACGTCTACCTTGTTGTCTTCTCGAATGTTCTTAATGTACCCTTTCAGTTTCTCTCCAATATTTAGCTCTTTATGCACATCACTATTGAATACCAAACCTTTATGCTCTCCTTTTATAATAACTGAATAACCCAATTCAGACTTATGGTAAACCATTAAATCGACTTCATCTCCAACAGCTACTGATAACTCATGATTTTGCAACCTTCGTTCAAGTTTGTTTGTAGCATAGAGTCTTTCAGTTTCATCATCAACATCCATATACACGACATACCAACGCCCTTCTTCCATTTTTGCACGCTGTTCCTTAAAGGGTACCAACAAATCCTTTTCCAACCCCCAATCCATAAAAGCCCCGACTGCAGAAACATCGGCAACTTGTAAAAGCGCAAATTCTCCTAAATGTATTTTAGGGATAATGTTAGTTGCCACCTTACGTTCTTCATAATCGAGATAAACGAATACCTTTATTTTATCGTCAATTTCATACTCTTCAGGACAGTATTTATTGGGTAAAAGAACATCTTCACCTTCCTCATCTCCTAAATACAAACCAACACTTGTATGACGTAAAATTGTTAATTCGTTATATTTCCCTATCTCAATCACTTTGCAAATATTTCTGCAAAGTTAAACAATGAAACTTGAAGTTAGCTCAAAGAGAATTTTACTGGAACAACAAATCGTACATGGAGCAAAATCCCATTAAATGAACTTAAAGTCCGCTTCTCTTGAGAAAATCAAAAGATAATGATAGAAAGTAGCACAAAAATTAATGAAGACTGTTTCATCATTGTTGCGTCTTGCGCTAAACAAAAGAGAGCAGAAAATATGCCATATAAAAGTAGCAACCTCTTTCTATTGTCAATAACTTGAATTTACACTACATTTGCCGCCTTAGAAAAATTAAACACTACAAGCTATGCAAATAGAAGGCGCTTCTAAAATCATTGAGTCAATTGATCAAACCATTGGAAAAGACGGTCTTGACAACAAAAAACTAATCCCGAAATTAAAAGAATTAAGAGAGTTAGCTCGAGCAGAAGAAGATCCATTAGTGGTTAAAACACTTCGTTTAATATATGAATACCTAGAAGAAAATAATGCTTTTGATATTGTTCCTGCGGTAATTGTAGACGAAGAGGATGAAGAAGAAGAGCCAGAAGAACCAATGGATTTGACTGACACCGAAAACCTGCAATATTTAATGCAGCTAATTGCTAAGTCTGAGAATCCATATAACCGGGAGGAAATAAAAGGTTACAGAACCGAACTTTGGGATATATAATCTGCGCTTTATGAAAACATTTTGAGGCCCTTTTCGTTTAATCGGAAAGGGCTTTTTCTTTACGTAAAATATTTTAACGATGTTTACACCTCTAATTTTCGTAGCGAACTCTTTTTTTATATTTTTACCATACTAAAACAAACCAGCAGATGAAATTTTTAACAAAAACATTTTCGGCGAGAAAAGGATCACAAGTAAAAGTAACTTTTAGCCAGGCTACAGGTGTTAAATTGATGTCTAAGAGAGATCTGGCTAAATATAGAAAATCTCAAACGCATACTTATTGGGGTGGTGATTTTAAAAACTCTCCAGTTGTTTTTGGTGTGCCCCGCAATGGACAATGGTCTGTTGTTGTTGAAAAAGGAACCCGATATAAGCCTTTAGACGTTGAAGCCACTATTGAATTAGTTTCTGGAGGATTAGAACCTACTGCTTTGCCAGGGGGCGGAGCTATTGCTAAACCAAAACAAATTAAGGAGACTGCCCCAGAAGAAAATTATGCCAGTGAAGATAGTATGATGCCAGAAGGAGACGATTTCTCTGATGCTGACGCAGAAAGTAAACCTGAGTAGCACAAAGGTTTATTTTATTTTTTGTTTTAATCGAAATAATAGAGTCGAGAACTGTAACGAATATGCATAAGAATTTCTTGTATTATGCATAGTCATACAAATATTGAAATTCCAATAGCAGAAATCAAAAGTATTTTACTCGGCTATGAAAGTCTAAGACCATTCTATCAATATCTAACACAATAGCTATAACTATGGAAAGCCCTCTCGTTTTATACAATAAGATAAATAATTTTGGTAGATTGTTAGACATGAAATTTGAAGTAACAGAACCTGGTCGGATAATTTATTCCATGCCTGTTACCGAAGATATTCTCGCAACCACTTCCGCTGCTCATGGTGGAGCATTGGCTGCATTCATGGATGCAATAATAGGTGTTGCCTCATTATCCGCTGTGGCCGAAGAAGGAAAACTTGTTTCTACCGTTGAATTTAAAATCAATTACTTAAACCCTGCTTTGCTAAATGACCAACTTCGCGGGTTTGGCAAAGTGATTAAAAAAGGGAAGCGTATTATCATTACACAAGGCAAAATATTCAACCAAAAAGATGAATTACTTGCTATTTGCACTGGCACTTTAAATGCTTACCCAATAGAAAAAAGTGACATTCTTAGCTCTCAATAAAGTCATCACACGCAAACCATTTATTTAAAAACGATGCTGCTTTCACTTTAGTTAATATATCTTGCGCATCAAATAAATTTACCATGAAAAAAATACTATTCGCTACTCTCTCGATACTAATTACACTTCCTGTTCTCGCTAAAAAAGGAGAAGAAAAAAAAGACGAAGGAAAATATAAAACCTCTACGTTCAGTGGTTTAAAATTTAGGAATATAGGACCCGCTTTAACCTCTGGAAGAATTGCTGATATTGCAGTTAATCCAAACAATAGCGCAGAATATTATGTAGCTGTAGCTTCTGGTGGTGTATGGAAAACTACAAATCATGGTACTACTTACTCCCCAATTTTTGACGGGCAAGGATCCTATTCTATCGGCTGCGTCACAATCGACCCAAGTAATCCGCACACAATTTGGGTGGGCACTGGTGAAAACAATAACCAAAGGAGTGTTGCCTACGGTGATGGCGTATATAAATCTGATGACGGTGGCAAAAGCTGGATAAATGTTGGATTAAAAAAATCTGAACACATCGGAAAAATAATAGTTCATCCAACCAATTCAAACATTGTATATGTTGCTGCTTATGGACCACTTTGGAGCGAAGGTGGCGATAGAGGTTTATACAAAACCGAAGATGGTGGTAAAAAGTGGACCAAGGTTTTAGAGATTGATGAGCATACAGGGATCTCCGACATTGTTATGGATTCACGAAACCCTGATATTATATATGCTGCAGCTCACCAAAGAAGAAGACACACATTTACCTATGTCGGAGGTGGACCAGGTTCAGGAATACATAAAACTATAGATGGCGGCAAGAATTGGGATAAATTAACTTCTGGGCTTCCTTCAACTACTATGGGAAGAATTGGTTTAGCCATTTCTCCCGTAAATCCTGACTACGTATTTGCAATGATTGAAGCAGAGCAAGATAAACAAGGTTTTTACAGAAGTACCAACCGTGGGGCTAGTTGGACGAAAATGAGTAAGCATAAAACAAGTGGTAATTACTATCAAGAAATTATTTGCGACCCTGTTGATCTTGACAAAATATTTTCGATGGATACATGGCTGCACCATACAGAAGATGGTGGAAAAACGTTTAAAAAAACGGGAGAAAAAAGTAAACACGTTGACAATCACTGCATTTGGATTAATCCGAATAATACCAA